>Ga0307486_1000503_pt1 | contig 35901 bp, 46 predicted proteins | sample CBIW02metaG_FD_203663 | JGI IMG/M metagenome (GOLD analysis project Ga0307486, IMG submission 203663) | Sea-ice brine microbial communities from Beaufort Sea near Barrow, Alaska, United States - CBIW 0.2 | ecosystem: Environmental > Aquatic > Marine > Coastal | place: USA: Alaska | collected... | reverse complement strand
CGATCTCAGGCACGACACCGCCGTAGCGGGCGTGCTCGTCCATGGAACTCGCGATGGTGTTGGAGAGCAACACGGTTCCGCGAACGATGCCGATACCGGTCTCGTCGCAGGAGGTCTCGATGCCGAGTACGAGCGGATCTGATCGGTTCATGAGAGCACTGGTGCTGCTGGCGTGGTGAGCATGGATTCCAATTCGGGAATATTGAGGCGCATGACGACCGCGTCGATGTTGTCTGGCTGGTAGTAGCCGCGGCGCACCCCGACCTCGATGAAACCGAGACGTTCGTACAGGCGCTGGGCATCGGGGTTGTCGGCCCGCACCTCGAGAAAGACCAGCCGGGCGCCGCGCTTGCGCGCCTCAGAGATGAGGGCCTGCATGAGCGTGCGGCCGAGCCCGTGGCCGCGCGCCGAATCGGCGACTGCGATGGTTTGAATATCGCCTTCAGTGGCTCCCTGCGGGGCGAGTAACCCGGCGTAGGCCTCGATCCGGGTCGGATCTTCTGGTGGGAACGCCACCAGGTAGTAGCAGGCCTGGTCTCCGAGGTCACGCTCCATCATCGATGCCGACCAGGCATCGTTGTCGAAGATGGTGGTCTCCAAATGCATGATGGCCTCGAGGTCGGCCTCGTGGGCACGGCGCAGCTGCCAGGTCATCGGCTGACCCGCTTGGGACCGGCGGAGAGGGTGACGTCAGGCGAGCGCAGGTAGAGCGGCTCATTGGCCGCGTAGGGGCGGTGGTGAGCGTGCGTGAGCTCAGCGACCATGCCGAGTTCGCCGGCGGAGATCGTGGCGGCGTCGAGACGCTGCCAGCCGGCATGCAGCCAGTTCGGGTCATCGAGTTCGGCCGGCTTGGCGAGGCCGGGCGGTCCTACGCGCACGGGCAGACCGGCGGCATCCGCTCCGCTGAAAGCACTCCAGTAGATCTCGCGGCGCCGGGCGTCGGTGACGACAACGAGCGGGCCGCTGTGTCCGCGATGGTAGTGACCGTAGGCCACGGCGTCGTGGCTGATCACGGGCACGAGCGGTTTGTCGGCGCCGAGGGCGAAGACGCGGGCCGAGGCGATGCCGACGCGCAGGCCGGTGAACGGACCTGGACCCATGCCGCCGACCACGCCGGAGAGAGCGGCGGGCGCGACATCCGCTTGCCGGAGGCATTCCAGAATGAAGGGGCCGACGATTTCGGCGTGACGCATGGTGTCGGCTTCGCCGCGTTCGGCGATCACCCCACGGTCCAGGTCGACGACGGCCACGCTCGTGCCGGCGGAGGTATCGATGGCTAGTAGCACCCGTTCAGCCTAGGCGCAATGGAGCGCAGTTTAGCTCGCGGAGGGCTTCGGCCGACGCTGGGCGCGCACGGCTTTGATACTCAGCTGCACCACGGCCAGAATCAGCAGCCCGGCAAACAGGATGCCAGACAGACGTGGCGGGATGACGAGCGCGAGCGCAACGCCGGGAGCAGAGACGAGGGTCGCAGCGAGGCCGACCACGAGGCCGGCACGCAGGTCGACGAGTCGGCCTCGAATGTTCCCCACAGTGCCGACAATTCCCGTCGGCAGCATCACGAGCAGCGAGGTGCCCTTGGCGATCAGGTCGCTCGCGCCAAACAGTGCGATGAGGCCGGGCACAGCGATCACGCCGCCGCCGATTCCGAACAGGCCAGACGCGATGCCCATGAACAGGCCGAGAACGACATAGCCGATGGCGATGTACCAGCTGAACTCAAGCGCTTCGCCGCGAATCGGGGGGACGAGCAGCAGGCGGGCGGCGACGACGACGAGCAGGCCGATGAACATCCAGCGCAGCCAGACCAGCGGAATGCGGCGCAGCAGTCTGGTGCCGATGACCGCACCGACCACGGCACCGATGACGATGAACCCTGCGGCGACCAGGTCGACTTGCCCGTTGAGAAAGTAGGTCGTGGCGCCCACAGCGGAGGCCGGCACGATGGCGACGAGAGACGTGGCGGCGGCGCGGCGCTGGTCCATCTGAGCGAGACCGACGAGCAACGGCACCATGACAATGCCGCCGCCGACGCCGAACAGACCAGAGAGAAACCCACCGATCACGCCGATCAGGGCGAGTACGAGCCAGTAGCGGGCACCCGAATCAGGCTTCATGAGGGCTGCACGCAGAGGACAGAGCGGAGTACGGGCATGGGTTCAGCCTAGGCGGGTTCCGTCGGCAACGATTCTGCCAGGCGCGCCCAGCGCGGGCCATGACCGGTGAGGGTCAGGGTGCGCGGTTCGTCGAGGTCGTGATCCAGATCGAGAACGGATGCTGCCGCGTCAGCCGCGGGCATCCCCGCCGACCTGCCCTGGGGCCGCTCGATTTCGATGTCGAGCCAGGACTCGGTGATGCCATCGAGCAGACCGCGGCCCCACTCGACCGCGACAATGGAGTGGGCGAAATCAATGTCGAGATCGTCGAGTTCCATGGCGCTGCTCAGGCGATACGCATCCACGTGCACGAACGGCGCACCAGCGACGAGACTCGGATGCGTGCGCGCGAGCACGAAGGTCGGGCTGGTGACGGCTCCGCGCACGTGCAGCCCCTCACCGAGGCCGCGCGTGAGGGTGGTCTTGCCCGCACCGAGGGGTCCGGTGAGCACGATCAGGTCACCGGCCTGAAGGGTGCTCGCGAGCTCGATGCCGAACCGGTGCATCGCGGCCGCATCCGCAACGGTTCGGCGCAGTTCAGCCATTGAGGTGTCGCCGTGTCACGCGGTGCCCAATGCGCGTGACGATCTCGTAGTTGATGGTGTCGGCCGCGTCGGCCCAGTCGGTCGCGCTCGGCGCCCCCGTGGCCGGGTCGCCGAACAAGACGATCTCATCGCCGACAGCCACACCGCAAGCATCGGCATCGCCGGTTGACCCTAGGTTGACGACGAACTGGTCCATCGCCACCCGCCCGACAACCGGGTAATTCTTGCCGTGAATGTGCACGAGCGCCGTTCCAGACGCCTGCCGGGGAATGCCATCGGCATAGCCGAGCGGCACGAGCACGAGCGTGGACTCATGCGGCGCCCGCCACAGGTAGTCGTAGGAGACTCCGGCGCCCGCGCCAACCCGACGCACATGGGCGACCCGGCCGCGCAGCGACATGGCCGGAACCAGCCCGAGGTCGGCCGAGGTCGCATCCTCAAACGGTGACAGTCCGTAGAGCGTGATCCCGAAGCGCACCATGGAGAAGCGGGCAGCCGGCAGCCGCAGGGCGGCCGCCGATGAGGCCAGGTGCACGAGAGCAGGGGTCAGGCCGATGGTACGGGCGGCGGCGACACCGCGTTCAAAACATTCCAGCGCCAGCTGGTCGTCGTAGGCGGAGGCGTTGGACAGGTGACTCATCACACCATCGACACGCAGCAGCCCGCCCTGTTCAAGCGCGGCGGCCAGCGCAAATACGTTGGCCCAGTCGTTTTCGTGCACGCCGTTACGGCTCAGCCCGGTTTCCAGTTTGAGATGAACGGATGCGGTCCGGCCGAGTTCCGCCGCAGCATCGGCTACCTGTTGCAGCTGGAGCGCTGAGGAGATCCCGAGGGTGACGTCATCGTCGACGGCGGCGCTGAAATCGGCGTCGATGTCGTGCAGCCAGGCCAGGATCGGCGCGTCGATTCCGGCGTCCCGCAGGGCGAGCGCCTCGTCGATGTCGGCTACACCAAGCCAGTCGGCTCCGCCGGCGAGGGCGGCGCGCGCCACCGGAACGGCGCCGTGACCGTAGGCGTTGGCTTTGACGACCGCCATCGCGTGCGGGGTGCCGACCAGTTCGCGCAGGTGGGCCATGTTGCCACGGATCGCAGCGAGGTCGATCACCGCCTCGCGAAACCCGCTCACTACTCCCCCTCGGCAACGACGAAAGCGCAGGCCACACCGGCGTCGTGGGTCATGGTGACGTGCACGCGGCTGATACCACGATCGGTCAGGGCCAGCAGCGCCGCTCCGCTGAGCTTGAATTCGGGATTGCCGTGCGGATCGTTCACGATTTCCATCTCGTGCCAGGTGGCCCCAGCGCTATCGCCCAGGGCTTTGATCAAGGCTTCCTTGGCGGCGAAACGCGCCGCGAGCGAATGCACCGAAAGCCCGCGTTCGCTTTCGGCGAACAGGCGCGGCACAAGCCGCGGCGTACGTTCGACCTGGCGGGTGAACCGCGCCAGGTCGACCACGTCGACGCCGATGCCCTTGATCATCCGGGCTACTCGACCGTGACGGACTTCGCGAGGTTGCGCGGCTGATCGACGTCGAGTCCCTTGGCGATAGCGAGCTCCATGGCGAACATCTGCAGGGGCACCACGGCCAGCAATGGTTCGAACAGGGGCCCGGCGAGCGGAATGTGAATGACGGTGTCGGCAAACGGCAGCACGGCGGCGTCGCCAGACTCGGCGATGGCGATGATGCGGGCACCGCGTGCGCGAATCTCCTGAATGTTGGAGACGACCTTCGGGTGCAGGTGGGCGGAGCCGCGCGGGCTCGGTACGACGACGAACACCGGCTGACCGGGCTCGATCAGGGCGATCGGGCCGTGCTTGAGCTCACCGGCGGCGAAGCCTTCAGCGTGAATGTAGGCGAGTTCCTTGAGCTTGAGCGCACCCTCGAGCGCGATCGGGAAACCAACGTGACGGCCGAGGAACAGCACCGCACGGGTGTCGCTCATCCAGCGGGCCAGTTGGCGCACCTCGTCTTCGACTCCGAGAACTGTGGTGATCTTCTCCGGGATGGCCTGCAGCTCGGCAACCTGCACGGCCTGCTCGGCATCCGTGAGGGAGCCGCGCACGCGAGCAAGGTGCAGCGCGAACAGGTACAGCGCCGAGATCTGGGCCACGAAGGCCTTGGTCGACGCGACGGCGACCTCGGGTCCGGCGTGCGTGTAGATGACAGCGTCGGATTCCCGCGGAATGGTCGCGCCCTGCGTGTTGCAGATGGAGATGGCCTTGGCCCCAAGCGACATGGCGTATTTCACGGCCATGAGCGTATCCATGGTCTCCCCGGACTGGCTGATCGAGATCACGAGGGTGTCGTCGCTGAGCACCGGGTCCCGATAGCGGAATTCATGGCTGAGCTCCACATCAACGGGAACCTGGGCCCACTTCTCGATGGCGTACTTGGCGGTCTGGCCGGCGTAGGCCGCCGTTCCGCACGCGACGATGACGATACGACGGATGCCGGCGAGCACGTCGTCACCGAAAGCCGTCAGCTCGGGAATCACGACGTGTCCCTCGTGGATGCGGCCGCGCAGGGTATTGGCGACCGCGTCCGGCTGCTCGGACACTTCCTTGGCCATGAAACTCGACCAGCCGCCCTTTTCGGACGCCGAGGCATCCCAGGCGATGTTGAACTCTTCGGTTTCGACCGGGTTGCCGTCGAAGTCCGTGACGGTGACGGTGTCAGGCGTGATGGTGACGATCTGGTCCTGGCCGATGGCGACGGCACGGCGGGTGTACTCGACGAACGCTGCGACGTCGGAGCCGAGAAAGTTCTCGCCGTCGCCGAGGCCGATGACCAGCGGCGAGTTGCGGCGGGCACCGACGACGACGCCCGGCTGGTCCTGGTGCACGGCGAGCAGCGTGAAAGCACCATCGAGGCGGGCAACGATGGTGCGGAAAGCCTCAGCCAGGTCACCCACGCGCTGGTATTCACGGCCGAGCAGCACCGCGGCGACCTCGGTGTCGGTTTCGCTCAAAAAGGTGAACCCCTCGGCGAGCAGCTCATCGCGCAGGGGGGCGAAGTTCTCGATGATGCCGTTGTGGATGAGGGCAAGCTTGTCGTTGTCACCGAGATGCGGATGAGCGTTGCCATCGGTGGGGCCACCATGGGTCGCCCAGCGAGTATGGCCGATGCCGGTCTGGCCGTCATTGATGGGGTGGGCTTTGAGCTCACCCGTCAGAGCCGAGAGCTTTCCGGCCTTCTTGGCCGTATTGAGCACACCGAACTCGTCGATGATGGCGATACCGGCGGAGTCATACCCGCGATATTCGAGCCTCCCGAGCCCTCCCATGAGAACGTCAACGGTCTTGTTGCTTCCGACATAACCCACTATTCCGCACATGGAAGTCGATTTTAGTCGGACTAAGCTGGGGGGAATGTCCGATCCGGTGCTGTCCCCTTCGATAAACGGTCACGGGACCCCTTTTGTGGAGCTCGACCGAGCCGACTGGGCGGCACTCGCGCCGACCACGCTCCGGCCACTCAAGGAGACTGAGATCGTGCAATTGCGCGGTCTCGGCGAACCGCTCGATATCAACGAGGTGACGGATGTCTACCTTCCGTTGAGTCGACTGCTCAACCTCTATGCGGCCAATGCCCGCACGCTGCACCGCGCTACCAGCGGGTTTCTGGGCGAACGCGCCCGCCCCACGCCGTTCGTGATCGGCGTGGCCGGTTCGGTCGCGGTCGGCAAATCGACCACCGCCAGGCTGCTGCGCGAGATGCTCGCCCGCTGGGACGACACCCCCAGGGTCGAACTGGTTACGACCGACGGCTTTCTGTTTCCCAACGCCGAACTGAACCGGCGCGGCCTGATGGAGCGCAAGGGTTTTCCGGAAGCCTACGACCGACGTGCCCTGCTGCGGTTCGTGAGCGCGGTCAAGAGCGGAGCCCCCGAGGTACGGTCACCGTTCTATTCCCACCTCAGCTATGACATCGTGCCCGACGCACAGATCGTCGTACGGCAGCCCGACATCCTCATCGTCGAGGGGCTCAACGTGCTGCAACCGCCCGGGCCGGGGCGAGGCCTCGCGGTGAGCGACCTGTTCGATTTCACGGTCTATGTGGATGCCCGCACCCAGGACATCGCCCGTTGGTATGAGGAACGGTTTCTCAAACTGCAACGGGGGGCGTTCGCCAACCCCAATTCGTACTTTCACCGCTACGCCGCTCTCAACGAAGATGAGGCTCGTGCCAAGGCGCGCAGTATCTGGAACAACATCAACGAACCCAACCTGCTCCAGAACATCCGCCCCACGCGCTCGCGGGCGACTCTGGTACTGCGCAAGGACCCGACGCACGCCGTCTCAAAGGTGCTGTTGCGCAAGGTCTGACCCGCCCAGGGACTCAGGATCGGCTCACCGGGTCTCGAGACCCACAGCGCTGGCCCCGGAGCGGGCCCGCTTTGGGCCCGCGTCTCGAGACCCGGTGAGCCGGCCTACGAGGCTAGAGGCTCAGACGGTCGCGTACGACGTCAGCGAGGGAGTGCGCGAGTCGGTCGGCGGTCGGCTGATCAGCAGCTTCCACCATGACGCGCACCATCGGCTCCGTGCCAGAGGGACGCAACAGCACTCGACCGGTGTCGCCGAGTTCGGCTTCTGCGGCGAGCACGGCCTCGGCAATGACCTCGTCGGCACTCAGGCCCTTGTGGTTGACGCCGCGCACGTTGATCAGAATTTGCGGGTACACCGTCATAACGGATGCCAGTTCCGCGAGAGTCTTCCCGGTGCGAGCCATTTCCGCGACCAGGTGCAGCCCGGTGAGAATTCCGTCACCGGTCGTGGCGAACTTGGTCATGATGACGTGACCCGACTGTTCGCCGCCCAGGGAATACCCGTGGGCGTTGAGTTCTTCGAGAACATACCGGTCACCGACCTTGGTCTGCACCATGGTGATGTCGTTCGCCGCCATCGCCTTCCGCAGCCCGAGGTTGCTCATAACGGTCGCGACGAGCGTGCGATCCTTCAACACCCCGCGCTCGGCCATCGACACGGCGAGAATCGCCATGATTTGGTCGCCGTCCACGATCTTTCCGTCGCGGTCCACGGCGAGGCAGCGGTCGGCGTCGCCGTCATGGGCGATCCCGATGTCGGCACCGTGCTCAACCACGGCCCGAGCGAGGTTGTCTAGATGGGTCGAGCCCACGCCGTCGTTGATATTGAGGCCGTCGGGGTCGGCGCCGATCACAGTGAGGCGAGCGCCGGCATCCGTGAACACCTGAGGCGAGACACCGGCAGCAGCGCCGTGGGCACAGTCGAGCACAACGTGGATGCCATCGAGGCGGTGCGGCAGCGTCGTGAGCAGGTGCACAACGTAGCGGTCTTCGGCGTCGGCGAAACGGCGGATGCGTCCCACATCGCCGGCGATCGGCATGAGCGTGTCGCGCCCGATGTACGACTCGATGCGGTCCTCGACGTCGTCGGGAAGTTTGGTTCCGCCAAAGGCGAAGATTTTGATGCCGTTATCGGGCGCCGCGTTATGTGAGGCAGAGATCATCACACCGAAATCGGCACCGATGTCGTTGATCAAGAAGGCTGCGGCGGGCGTGGGAATGACCCCGGCGTCGAGAACGTCGACACCGCTGGAGGCCAGGCCGGCCGAGACTGCTGCCGTAAGAAATTCACCGGAAATTCGCGGGTCGCGGGCGACCACGGCGACGGGTCGGCGACCCGCTTCGAGGCGTGCCTGGGCACGACGGCCACGGGTCAGCACCGCAGCGCTGGCCTGGGCAAGGCTCAAGGCCAGGCCAGCCGTGAGATCACGGTTGGCCAGGCCTCGAACGCCGTCCGTGCCGAACAGACGAGTCATATCGTCGTCGGCTATCTGGTTAGCGCTTGCTGAACTGAGGTGCCTTGCGGGCCTTCTTGAGTCCGGCCTTCTTGCGCTCCTTGACTCGAGCGTCGCGGCTGAGGAAGCCGTTCTTCTTGAGGATGGCGCGGTTGTTCTCTTCGTCGATCAGGTTGAGGCTGCGTGCAATGCCGAGGCGAAGCGCGCCGGCCTGGCCGGACGGGCCACCACCGGTGATGCGGGCGATGACGTCGTAGGAGCCGAGCAGGTCAAGAACCTTGAACGGGTCGTTGACGAGCTGCTGGTGCAGCTTGTTCGGGAAGTAGTCGGCGAACTCGCGGCCGTTGACAACGATCGTGCCGGAGCCGGGGACGATACGCACGCGGGCGATGGCCTGCTTGCGACGGCCGACGGCTGCGCCGGGAACGTTGAGAACGGCGCGGGGCGCCTTGGTTTCGGTTTCGGCCGGAGTCTCGGTGGAGTAGCTCTCCGGAGTCTGGTCAATCTGGTCTGCGATCTTCGCCACGATGATGGGAATCCTTTTTATCTAAGAGTCGAGAAGTCTGGTTGCCGGCGCTACTGCGCGACCTGGCCGAGAGTGTACGGCGTGGGCTGCTGAGCGGAGTGCGGGTGCTCAGGTCCGGCATAAACCTTCAGCTTGGCCAGCTGCGCGCGACCAAGCGAGTTCTTCGGCAGCATGCCACGAATCGCTTTTTCGACCGCGCGGGTTGGGTGCTTCTCGAGCATCTCGGAGTAGTTGGTCGCCGTCAGGCCGCCCGGGTAACCGGAGTGGCGGTAGGCGATCTTCAGATCGAGCTTCTTGCCGGTGAGGGCAACCTTCTCGGCGTTGACGATGATGACGAAGTCGCCACCGTCCATGTGCGGGGAGAAGGTGGCCTTGTGCTTGCCGCGCAGCAGGATTGCCGCGTGGCTGGCCAGACGTCCGAGGATAATATCGGTGGCATCGATGACAACCCAGTCGTGCTGGAGTTCGCTTGCCTTGGGTGTGTAAGTGCGCGTCACTGTTGTGCTGCTTTCTTCTTTTTCGAACGGAGGTGTTCGTGAATCCCGCTCCGGGCGCGTTCTCGTGAGGAGAACGCTGTCGATGGAGGGCTCACGTTCGGGTGCCGCGCTGCAACGCACAGACACCAAGGGTCAATCATAATCGGCGCAGGCCGCAGGCGCAACTTGGGCAGGCCGGGAACTCAACCTGCGCCTCGTTCAGCAGCAGTTACTGCCCCGCGACGACCGGCAACGAGCGCCGATTTCGAGTATCAATGGCCCGCTGCGCCAGTTCGGCATCGTCGGGGTATCCGACGTCGATCAGGGTGAGGCCGTGCGCCTGCATCACCTTGAACTCACTGATGCGGTGGTTGTCGAAGTGCAAGTGGGCGAGGGTGCTGCCATCGAGCCTCCCCTCCCCCACAGCGACGCAGGCGCCGACCATGGCGCGCACCATGCTGTGGCAGAAGGCATCCGCTGTGATCGTGGCGATGAGGAGGCCGTCGTCGTCGTGATGCCAGCTGAATTGCTGCACGGTGCGAACGGTCGTCGCGCCCGGGCGGGGCTTGCAGTAGGCCGCGAAGTCGTGCAGGCCGACCAGTGTCGCCGCTGCGGCGTTCATCGCGTCGAGATCGAGTTTAAACGGGTGCCACGTGGTGCGCAGGCGCTGCTGCGGGTCGCGCAGGGCGAGGGGGTCGGCGATGCGGTATTCGTAGCGACGCCACATAGCGGAGAAGCGCGCATCGAAGCCGCCCGGCACGACCGTGGCGCGATGCAGAACGATGTCGGGCTTGGTGACGAGGATGCCACCGAGACGGCGCAGCACGGCGGTGCCGAGGTCGACCGGCGGGCGGTTTCCGCTGCCGCGCTGAATGCGCACGAGGGAGTGCGCCTGCTCGGCGGTGAGATCGAAGTGGGCGACCTGCCCTCGTGCGTGCACCCCGGCATCCGTTCGTCCGGCGACGATCAGGGTGGGGTGCGGCGGGAAGCTCTGCAGAATGCCGGCAAGCCCGTTTTCGATGTCGGCCTGCACTGTGCGAAACCCTGGCTGGCGTGCCCAGCCGGTGAAATCGGTGCCGTCGTAGGCGAGGTCAAGTCGGATACGTGTGGAGCCGAGCGCAGCCTGAGCGGCGCGGGGCAGAAAAACAGTCACGAGAGTAAGCCTAGGCGGCACGCGCGGGTTATCGTTGAATTCGGCCTATGGCCTACCCCCCTTGTGAGTGCCAAAGAAACCGCGTCCCGCCCATGATCCGTTCCTCCCATTCGTTCCCGTTCATTGGGAGAACTCGGTCGGAGACCGCCGCAATCGGGTCAGCAACCGGGCCAGCAATCGGGTCAGCAACCGGGCCAGCAATCGGCCCCGAAAACACGCCGATGCTCGGGCCGCACACTGCGCCAGGCACGGCGCACCGGATGGCACCGGGCCATGGTCGTCTGGCCGGCCTCGACGGGCTGCGCGCCCTCGCCGTCATTGCCGTCGTGCTGTTCCATTTCTTCCCCGCGGTACTGCCCGGCGGTTTCATCGGCGTTGACGTTTTCTTCGTGATCAGTGGTTTTCTGATCACCGGTCTGCTTGTCTCCGAGCACACGCGCACCGGGCGCATCTCGCTGCGCCGGTTCTGGCAGCGGCGCGCCCGCCGACTGGTGCCCCCGCTGATTCCGGTCACCCTGATCAGCTGCACCATCGCGTTCCTCATCGGCGGTGATGTCCTCGTGGGCCTCGGCGCACAGCTGCTGGGGGCAACGACCTTCGGGTACAACTGGGTGTCGATTGCCAACGACGCGAGCTATTTCAGCGTCAACGAGCCGGAACTCTTGCGCAACCTGTGGTCGCTCGCGGTGGAAGAGCAGTTCTACCTGGTCTGGCCGCTGCTACTGGTGGCCGTACTGGTCCTCTTCCGGCCGCGGATACGCCTGGCCCTCGTGACCACCTTGTTCGTCGCCTCAGCCGTGTGGATGGGCGTGCTCTACGAGCCCGGAGTTGATCCGACCCGGGTCTACTACGGCTCAGACACCCACAGTTTCGGGCTGTTCGCCGGCGCGGCCCTCGCGCTACTGTTGCGCCGACCGAGCGGGCAGCGCAACGAGTTGCCCCGAGTGCGCCCGTGGCTGGGAGGCGCGGCCATTCTCCTGATCGTTGCGGCGTCTCTCTGGCTGCCCGAGGACGGCACCGCAACGTACCGCGGCGGCCTCGTTGCGGTCAGCCTCGCCACCGCCGTCGTAATCTGGGCTGGTGTACGCGGCGGGCAGTTCGGACGGCGTCTCGACGCGACCCCGCTGCGCTACATCGGGCAACGGTCCTACGGCCTCTATCTGTGGCACTGGCCGGTGCTGGTCCTGGTGCAGTTGCTCTGGCCGACGTCGTCCCCGTCGGGCAGCCTGCTGCCTATCGGTGTGGTCGCCACCGTCATCACTCTGGCTGTCGCCGCAGTGTCGTACCGCTGGTTGGAACAACCGATCCGGCGTGACGGTGTGCGCGGCACCCTCCGGCAGATCGGGGTGCTGTGGACCGGCCCCACGCGTCGCCGCCGGTTGATAGCCGCCTCTGCCGCCCTGTGGATGCTGCTCGTCGGCGGCACAACGGCCGCCGTCGTCGTCGCTCCTGCTCAGACCTCTGCTCAGTTGCGCATCGAGCGCGGCCAGCGGGCAATGGAGGAGGCGGCACGCACGGCCGCACAGGACGCTGCCGCCGCGAAGGCCCGCCAGGCCGCGGCACCGGCGGTTATCGACGGCCCGATCACCGCCATCGGCGACTCGGTCATGCTCGCCTCGGCCCCGGAGTTGCAGGCCACTTTTGCGGGCATGACCGTTGACGCCTCGGTCTCCCGGGGGATGTATTCCGCAGACGACATATTGGTGGCGCTGAAGTCTGCCGGCCAGTTGCAGCCGCTCGTCGTGATCGGACTCGGCACCAACGGACCGATCGCGACCGACGAACTCATCGAGATTCTCAGAATTCTCGGCCCCGATCGGAAGCTGGTGCTGGTCAATGCCTACGCCGAGCGAGAATGGACCGACCGTGTCAACGCGACGCTTGCCGACTTTGCAGCGAGCAATCGCCGCGTCGAGTTGGCGAACTGGCACGACACGATCGCGGGGCGCCTCGGCCTGCTGGCCGGAGATCACGTGCATCCGGGCCCGATGGGCGGTCAACTCTATGCCGACGAGGTGCACGCGGCCGTGAAACGGCTTTCGGCGGTGCCGGCCCTGCCGGAGAGCAGCTGGCTGCTGCGCGATCCCGACGCACCGCGACCGCCGCCGTACCGCTGAGCCCTCAGAGTTCCAGGACGTAGACGAGTTCACGGTGCGTGGCGAAGAAGCCCATTCCCGTGTACAGGCCGAGTGCGCCGGTCGGGCTGGTCGAGTCGACGTCGAGGGTGGCGCGCTCGTAGCCGGCGGCACGACTCGCCGTCAGCTGCGCCGATAGCAGAGCCTGCGCGATGCGACGGCCGCGCCACTCGGCCAGCACGCCGACGAGGCTGATGTAGCTGCTGCGGTAGCCCGCCGCCGCCCAGTCATCTTCATTGACGCTGGACAGTATGAAGCCCACGACGTGCTCACTGCCGCCGGGCTCAGCTCCGAACGCGACGAACGAGAGCTCGTCGTCGAATGATGGTGCCGTGACGAAGGCGTTCCAGCTTTCGTCGGGGACCGGCTGGCTCGACCAGTGGTCCATGAAGGCACTATCTCGCGCGGCGTGCACGGCCGAGGACAAGCCGGCTGTGTACGGCGCCAAACGGATTCCGTCGGCCGGTTCAAATTCGCGAATCGGGTCGGCGAGCATCCGGTCCAGAGACAGAAAGTATCGCGTGCAGACCAAACCGGCTCGCTCATAGAGGCGGCCGGTCTGCGGGGCACGTTCGTCACACGAGGCACAGACCCACCCGGGCAGCATCGTGGGTGACGTCGCCAGTTGCTGGCGGGCACGCGCGACCTGCCACGCGAAGAGCTCTCGGCCGATGCCGCGGCCGCGCATTTCGGGCAGCACCCCGCCGGCCAGATTGGACTTGACGAGGGTCTGCTGCCCCGGCGACAACAGCACAAAGCCGTAAGCGACCATTCGGCCGTCTGCCTCAAGGCCGACGACGGTGTCAGTGGCAACGTCGACAAAGGAGAAGTCGAAGATCTCCCGCACCTGCGCCCGCTCGACCACATAGTTCGGGTGGTCGGCGCGCCCCATCGCCTTCTCGAGCTCCCACAGGGCTTCGACGTCAGCGACCGTGGCGGCACGCCACACCGGAACATCGGCATGCTCGACAACGGGCAGCTGCGTGGGCGCTGACACGCGCGCTGAGAGTGGACTCGTGGAATCAGTCATGCTTCACCCTATCCACGCGGCCTCAGGCCGGACCAGCGCTAGAACGTGCGGGTATAGGCCATCTTGCGGTGGGTGGGTTCGAATCCCATGCCGGTATAGAGGCCGAGGGCGCCGGTTGGGCTGTCGGAGTCGACCGCGAGGGTCACGCGCTCGTATCCCAACGCGCGGCCTGCCTCGAGCTGGGCGGCCAGAAGCGACTGCGCAATGTGCCGGCCGCGCCACTCGCTGCGAACACCGACCAGGTCGATGTAGCTGCCCGTGAAGCCCTGGGTGGCCCAGACGTTCTCGTTCGCGGTCGATAGTACGAAGCCGACGACCTGTTCGGTGCCGGTCGAGTCGGTGCCGTAGGCCACAAAGGAGAGGTCGCTGCGAAACCATTTTCCACCGACGAAGGCGTTCCAGTTCTCGTCGCTCATCGGCTGGCTGCCCCAGTGGTCCATGAAGGCATCGTCGCGAGTGCGGTGCACGTCTGGCGAGGCCGCCGCGGTGTACGCGGCAATACGGATGCCGTCGGCCGCGTCAATGGCACGTACCGGAACATCCAGGCGGCGTTCGAGAGTGAGAAAATAGCGGGCGAGGCTGAGGCCGGAGTGCTCGAACAGTGCCGCATTTTGCGGAGACCGTTCATCGGAGTAGCAGAGGATCCACCCTGGCAGCGTCTTGGTCGACGACGCGAGCTGCTGCTCAGCTCTGGCCAGCTGCCACGCCAGCAGCTGACGCCCGATGCCTCGACCGCGCAGCGACGGGTGCACTCCGCCGATCAGCATCGAGCGCACGAGGGTCACCTGCCGGGGTGGGAACATCACCATGCCGACTGCCCGGATGCGCCCGCCATCGTCGACGCCGACGAGCGAGTCGACCTCCGGGTGAAAGTGCGAGTAGCCGAAGTCGGCGGCGATGGCGCCGCGCGCTGTGAGGTAGTTGGGATGGTCCACCGCTCCCATGGCCTGCCGCAGCTGCCAAATGCCGTCGATGTCCACTGTGGTGGCCGCCCGCCAGGTCGTCACATCCGGGTGCGACGGTACCCGCGGAGCCTCGACGTTCCCGACCCTCGTTGTCAGTGTTTTCACGTCGTCACCCATGCCTCAACCCTAGCTTCGTCGACGGAGGCGGTAAGTCCCGGAAACAGCCCGACACGGTCGCCGTCACCCGGGTGGTTACAAAAAAGGGGGCCAACTGTGTTGGCCCCCTTACTTCGTGGTGCTACTACTTCGTGTCGGCCCCATCGGCTGCAACGTCGTCAGCAACAACGTCGTCGACGACAACGTCGTCAGCAACTACCTCGTCAACAGCGACGTCTTCGACAACAGCGGTCTCCGACGCGACGGGGGTCGCTGCGGCGCTCGAGGTCTTGGAACGCTTGACCTTGGGCGTGACGGGCTCGAGAACGAGCTCCATCTGCACCATCGACGCGTTATCACCCTTGCGGAAACCGAGCTTCGTGATGCGGGTGTAACCGCCCTCACGCTCGTTGACCTGCGGGGCGATGACTGCGAACAGCTCGTGCACGACAGACTTGTCGGTAATCGTCGCGAGAACGCGACGACGGGCGTGCAGGTCGCCGCGCTTGGCGAACTGCACCATGCGCTCGGCGAGCGGACGCAGGCGCTTGGCCCGAGTCTCGGTCGTCTTGATCGACTTGTGGGTGAACAGGGCCGCAGCCAGGTTCGCAAGCATCAGACGCTCGTGCGCCGGGCCGCCACCGAGACGGGCTCCCTTTGTGGGCTTAGGCATTGGTAATCTCCAGTATCAAAAAATCGAAAGGCAGCGTTGAAGCGCGAGCCTTAGATGGTCTCTTCTTCGTAGCCGCTGTAGAAGTGCGCGCCGTCGAATCCGGGAACCGAATCCTTCAGGGACAGTCCGAGCTCAACGAGCTTGTCCTTCACTTCGTCAACCGACTTCTGCCCGAAGTTGCGGATGTTCATCAGCTGGGTCTCCGAGAGGGCGACCAGTTCGCTGACGTTGTTAATGCCTTCGCGCTTGAGGCAGTTGTACGAGCGCACCGAGAGGTCGAGGTCTTCGATCGGAACCGAAAGTTCGGTCGAGAGCACAGCGTCAACCGGCGCGGGGCCGATCTCGATGCCCTCAGCGGCGCTGTTGAGCTCGCGGGCCAAGCCGAACAGCTCGGTCAGGGTGCGACCAGAGGATGCGATGGCGTCGCGAGGCGAGATAGCCGACTTGGTCTCCACGTCAACGACGAGGCGGTCAAAGTCGGTGCGCTCACCGGCACGAGTTGCCTCGACACGGTAGGTCACCTTGAGCACGGGCGAGTAGATCGAGTCGACCGGAATCTGGCCGGCCTCGGAGAACTCGCTGCGGTTCTGGGCGCTGGACACGTAACCACGGCCACGCTCAATGGTCAGTTCGAGTTCGAACTTCGCGTTGTCGTTGAGGGTTGCGATGACCAGTTCCGGGTTGTGCACCTCGACGCCGGCCGGAGCCGAAATGTCAGCGGCGGTAACCTGGCCGGAACCCTGCTTGCGCAGGTACGCGGTGATGGGCTCGTCGTGCTCGCTTGAGACAACGAGGCCCTTGATGTTCAGGATGATCTCGGTGACATCTTCCTTCACGCCAGGAACGGTGGTGAACTCGTGCAGCACACCATCGATGCGGATGCTGGTTACCGCAGCGCCCGGGATCGAGGAGAGCAGCGTACGGCGAAGCGAGTTGCCGAGGGTGTAGCCGAAGCCAGGTTCGAGCGGCTCGATGATGAACCGTGAACGGAACTCCGAGATGTTCTCTTCGGTGAGCGTTGGACGCTGTGCAATAAGCACTGTTGATTCCTTTCGGCTAAGTGTCCGCTATATGACACTTGCAATGACGAGAGAGTGAAAAGTTGAAAGAAAAGAGTCCCGGCGGGCCCGGCGACAGCCGAGCCCGTCGAGATGACAGCAAGTGCTTTAGACGCGGCGACGCTTCGGCGGGCGGCATCCGTTGTGAGCCTGGGGCGTCACGTCGTTGATCGAACCGACCTCGAGGCCAGCGGCCTGCAGGGAACGGATCGCGGTCTCGCGGCCTGAGCCGGGTCCCTTGACGAAGACGTCAACCTTCTTCATGCCGTGTTCCTGCGCCTGGCGGGCAGCCGATTCGGCGGCCAGCTGTGCTGCGAAGGGGGTCGACTTGCGCGAACCCTTGAAACCAACCTGGCCCGACGAGGCCCAGCTGATAACGGCTCCGGTCGGGTCGGTGATCGACACAATCGTGTTGTTGAAGGTGCTCTTGATGTGGGCCTGGCCCACAGCAATGTTCTTTTTTTCTTTCTTACGCGGCTTCCGTACGGCCGACTTGGGTTGTGCCATGAATTTCTCCTGAATCCTAAAGGCGTTAGCGGGCTAGGCCGAGGGCCTAGCGCGCCTTCTTCTTGCCGGCTACGGTGCGCTTCGGGCCCTTGCGGGTGCGAGCGTTGGTTTTGGTGCGCTGACCGCGAACGGGCAGGCCCTTGCGGTGGCGAATGCCCTCGTAGCTGCCAATTTCAACCTTGCGGCGGATGTCAGCGGCAACCTCACGGCGGAGGTCACCCTCAACCTTGAAGGTCGCCTCGACGTAGTCGCGCAGAAGGATGAGCTGGTCGTCGCTCAAATCCTTGACGCGGATGTTTCCGTCGATTTCGGTGTCGGCGAGGGTCTTGAGGGCCCTCGTACGGCCAACACCGTAAATGTAAGTCAATGCAACTTCCACGCGCTTATCGCGCGGGATGTCGACGCCGGCTAGACGTGCCATTGTGTCTCCTGTTAGTGATGGAGGTCTGTAACAGTTCCTGTACACCGGCCTCCAACCGATGGTGTCACCCCGAAGGGCTCCCGGAACTGCTATGTGTACGTAGCTGGTGAGCTACGTGTAATTCAGATCAATCTCGAAGCGACGAATCGCGCTCGGATTTAACCCTGGCGCTGCTTGTGACGCGGGTTGTCGCAAATGACCATCACGTTGCCGTTACGGCGGATGACCTTGCACTTTTCACAGATCTTTTTGACGCTGGGCTTGACCTTCATGGTAATTCCTTCTTATTCGCTGTCTTCGTGCCGATACCCGGCTCGGATTGAGCCTGTCGAAATCGGCCGTTACTTACAGCAGCCGTTACTTGTAGCGGTAGACGATCCGGCCACGGGTCAGATCGTAAGGACTCAACTCAACGATCACGCGGTCCTCCGGGAGAATGCGGATGTAGTGCTGACGCATCTTGCCCGAGATGTGGGCAAGAACTCGGTGGCCGTTTGACAGCTCAACGCGAAACATCGCGTTGGGCAGAGCTTCGACTACTGCGCCCTCGATTTCGATGACACCGTCTTTTTTGGCCATACCCTCACTGTCGCTCTGTATTGATTGCTGGTCATGCGGGATTGATGTCGGCACGCCGTAAAACACGACACCAGACACCAAGGATCAATCCTATGGTATGAGATTGCCTTTTGGCAATTCGGTCCTATAATCCCTGCACGTGCCGTACCTCAAGCACGACCAGCGGGAAGAGCGGATGTGCCTCTTCCAGCCCACAGACCTGCCGGGCGATGTGCTCGGCGCTTTCGGCGCGCAGCATCCGCTGCAGCTCCACGCTTTGCTCGTCTGCCGCAATGTTGAAGCGCAGCGCGGCGCCGACTGCAGCCAGGAGCGCCACAGGCGTGGTGCCGGATTCGGCCAGCTCCGCAGCCGGGCCGATGAAGCGCTCATTGCGGCTGAGCTTGCGCAGCGGCTGGCGGCCCACCCGCTCGACAGTGTCGAGCAAGGCGGGGTTGCTGAATCGAACCAGGATCTTCTCCCGGTAGGCACGCTGCGCGGCTTCGTCGAGCCCGTGCTTGTCCACGAGCAGCGCCGACGTCTCTTCGAGCACGCTGCGCGCAGCCGCCACGACGGACGCAACGTCAAGCGCCTCCGCGATGGTGGTCACGCCGGCCTGGCTTCCGAAATACGCGATCGTCGCGTGCCCGGTATTCACGGTGAAAAGCTTGCGCTCAATGTACGGCTCGAGGTTGTCCACAAAGGTCGCACCGGGAATGACCGGCACCTCGTCCCCGAAAGCGCCGCGCTCGATGACCCACTCGTAGAAGGCCTCCACCGTCACCGTGAGACCGGCATCCGCTGCCTGGTTCGGCACGATGCGGTCGACGGCAGTGTTGGCGAAGGCGGCGCGCGCCGACAGCACGGGCCAGTCGGCTCCGGTCACGTGACTGTGCACGTGTTCGGCGAGCAGGTCGGTGGCGTTGATGGCATTCTCGCAGGCCATCACGGCCAGGCGAGGGAGCGACGCTGGCCGTCGGGCCAGTCCGGCCGCGATCACCGGGGCCACGAACTTGAGAATGTTCGGGCCCACGGCGGTCGTCACGACGTCGGCCGTGGCGATTTCCTCGATCAACGCTTCGGTGTCGGTCGCGCTGTTGATGGCGCGGAAGCCCTGAACTGTGTGCTGCCGGGCCCCCTCTCCCATCTCGTGCACCTCGTAGCTCGGGGCGGCGTGCAGCGCGTCAATCAGGGTCGAATTCACATCGGCGAAGACAACTTCGTACCCGGCTTCGTGCAGCAGGAGTCCGACGAAGCCGCGCCCGATGTTGCCCGCGCCGAAGTGAATGGCCTTCATTCTGCGTTGACCTCCTCGAGCAGGGCGAAGATATCCTCCGCCGAGCCGGCATCAAGGAGCTTCTGCACCTCGTCTTCGTCGGAGAACACGACAGCAATCTTCGAGAGGATCTCCAGGTGCTCGTTGTTGAGCCCCGCGATGCCCACGGCGAAACGCACCGGCTGGCCGTTCCAGTCGATCGGATCGGCGTAGCGCACGAGCGACAGCGCAGAGCGCAGAATCGACTCCTTCGCGTCGTTCGTCCCGTGCGGAATGGCCAGGAAGTTACCCATGTACGTCGACACGGATGCTTCGCGCTCGAACATGGAGGTCACGTAGTCCTCGCTCACAGCGCCGGACTCCACGAGAAGGGCGCCTGCCTCACGAATCGCATCATCTCTCGTACGGGCCGTTCCGTCGGCAACGAGGTTGCGGGGTTCTAGGATCTGGCTCATGTGGTTGCTCCTTCATTCGTCTGCTGCTGTTCAAGCAAGCCTACGATGTCGTCGTATTTCGGGCTGTTCATGAAATTCTCGACGGACACGTGCTCGGAGTTGGGCGACTTGGTGCGCGCACGGTCGGTCAGGTCCTGATGCGTGATCACGAGGTCGGCGCTGCCGTCGAGGTTCGCAATGGACTGATTGACCACCGTGACTCCTTCGATTCCGGCCTTCTTGATCTTGTTGCGCAGAACGGAGGCGCCCATTGCGCTGGAACCCATTCCGGCGTCACAGGCGAACACGATGTTGTGCATCGGACGAGCGGCATTCTCTCCACCAGCACCGGCACCGACGAGCCCGCCGAGCACGGAGCTGGACTTGCCCTTGTTGGCTTCGGTCCTGGCCACGGCAGCGGCGAGTTCGTCGTCACCCTCGGAGAGGTCGGCGAGGTCGCGCTTGCGGCTGGCCCGCAAAATGACCGCGGTGATCAGGAACGACACCGTGGCCGCTCCGACGACCGAGAGGATGACGCCCACATAGCTGTCTGGCGCGGTCTGTGCCAGAACCGCCAAGATGCTGCCCGGGGAGGCGGGAGCGCGCAGGCCGGTCTGGAAGGCTACGTTGATCGCCACACCGGTCATGCCGCCACCGATGGCTGCAAGGATCAGGAGCGGCTTCATGAGCACGTAGGGGAAGTAGATCTCGTGGATACCACCGAGGAACTGAATGATGATCGCACCAGGGGCGCTCGCCCGGGCCAGGCCGACACCGAAGAACGTGTAGGCGAGGAGGATGCCGAGGCCGGGGCCGGGGTTCGCTTCGATCAGGAAGAGCAGAGACTTGCCGGATTCGGCAACCTGCTGCACGCCGATCGGAGTGAACACGCCGTGGTTGATGGCGTTGTTGAGGAACAATACCTTTCCAGGTTCGACCAGGATGCTCGCCAGCGGCAACAGGTTGTTGGTGACGAGCCAGTTGACGCCGGACTCAAGCGCAGAGCTGAATGCCGTCACCACCGGGGCGATTCCGAAGAACGCTCCGAGCGCGAGGATTGCGCCGAGGATTCCGGCCGAGAAGTTGTCAATCAACATCTCGAAGCCGGGCTTGATCTTGCCGGCCCACAAAGCATCAAGCTTCTTGAGCAGGTAGGCGGACAGCGGGCCGACGATCATGGCCCCGATGAACATGGGAATTTCGCTACCGACGATAACACCCATCGTGGCGATCGTGGCGACAACGCCACCACGGGTGTCGTACACCATGCGACCACCGGTGTTGGCGATCAGCAGGGGCAGCAAGTACACGATCATCGGGCCGACCATGGCGGCGACGGTTTCGTTCGGGGTCCAACCGGTGGGAATGAAGAATGCGGTGATGAGGCCCCACGCGATAAAGGCCGCGATGTTGGGCATGATCATCCCGCTGAGGAATGTACCAAAGCGCTGAACGTGCACGCGAGTGCCCGGGCGCTTGGTGTCGGATGACGTCGTCGTCATTTCAGTACCTTTCTGGATTGTGCTGCAGGGGTGGGTTCGGGAAGGGAAGATGATGCGAGAAATTCGGCTGCCTGGGCGGTGACGATGTGACGAGCGGATGCCGCGTCTCTGGCCGCGAGGGCGAGCTGAGCGAGGCGCTGTGCCTGGTCCTGGGTGAAGTCAGCGAGGGTGGAGCGCACATCGGCGAGGGCTGAAGCGGACATCGACAGGCTTGTCGCTCCGAGGCCAACGAGAACCACGGCGAGCAGCGGGTCGGCCGCGGCCTCCCCGCACACGCCAACGGGCTTTTCGTGGGTGCGGCCGGCCGCGCCGACATCGGCGACGAGGCGAAGCACCGCGGGGTGCCAGGGGTCCTGGAGTGCCGCGACGCTGCCGAGCATGCGGTCTGCCGCCATCGTGTACTGGGTTAGGTCGTTGGTGCCGATAGACGCGAAGTCCGCGTGCTGCAGAATGTGGTGGGCGAGCAGCGCTGCGGACGGTACCTCCACCATGACGCCGGCCGTCTTCAGGCCGAGCTCTCGGGAGAGCGCCACGAAATATTCGGTCTCCTCCACGGTCGCCACCATCGGCGCCATCACCCATACTTCGGCATCCGTTGCCGCGTCGGCGTTTGCGAGGGCGGTGAGCTGCTCGCGCAGGATGTCCTCGGAGGCACGCAACGCTCGCAACCCGCGCAGGCCGAGCGCCGGGTTCTCCTCGTGGGCATCGTTCAGAAAGGCGAGCGGCTTGTCGGCCCCGGCGTCGAGCGCCCGCACCACGACCTTCTTGCCGGGGAAGGCCCGCAGCATGCGCTCATACTGTTCTTGCTGCTGCAGAATCGTGGGTGCCAGTGCGGAGTCGAGAAACAAGAACTCGGTGCGGAACAGGCCAACGCCCTCGGCACCCAGCGCGGCGGCCTTCGCGGCGCCGTCGGCCGAGCCCAGGTTGGCGAGCAATGGCACGGGTGTGCCGTCGGCGAGCAGGCCCGGCCCGATCGGCGCCTGCGCGCGTGCGGCCCTGGCGTCGATGCGGGCCTGTGCCTCGGCCTTCTGCTCGGCTGTCGGGTTGAGCACGACCAGGCCGTTCGCGGCGTCGAGGATGACCTCGTCGCCGTCGACGAGCCCGCCGGCGTCGGGGGTGCCGACGATCGCCACGATCGATTTCTCGCGCGCCAGAATGGCCGTGTGCGAGGTGGGACCGCCGTCTCGGGTGATGAGCCCGAGAACCTTGTCGAGCTTCAGAAGTGCGGTGTCGGCGGGGGCCAGGTCCTGCGCCACGAGAATGAACGGCTGCTCCGGGTCGGGCACCCCGGGAGCGGGCAGCCCTGACAATCTGGCGATCACCCGCTGGGACACGTCGTCGAGGTCGGCGGCGCGTTCGGCCATGTAGCCACCCAACTCGTTGAGCATTTCGCGGAACGCCGCGAAGGCCTCGAAGACGGCGCGTTCAGCGGTCGTATCGTTCTGCAGCCGGGCCGTCACGTCGTCGCCCAGAGTGGGATCTTCGGCCATCATCGACTGCGCTTCGAGCACCTCGCGGGCTGCTCCTCCGGCCCGCTCCCCGCGCGCGAGCAGGTCGGCGGCGACCCAGCTCATGGCGGCGGCGGCGCGCACGCCCTCCACTTCGGGGGTGAGCACGCTCGGTCCTCCGGTCGGTTCGGGCAACGGGTCAGGCATGCGGATAACGCGCCCGATGGCCACGCCCTGGCCGACTCCGATGCCGTGCAGTTCTCCCGGTCGCTCGCTCGCGCCGGGGAGGGTTTCGTGCAGTACCATCACAGCTCCTTCTTCATCGATGCGTCTGTCACTGACACGGCTGCCTACTCGTCGTGGTCGGTGAGCAGGAGCTCAGCGAGATCGTCGAGCACCGACTCGGCGTTGTCGCCCTCGGCCGCGAGCGTGACCTCGTCGCCGTGGTTGATCCCGAGCGAGATGACCCCGAGGATGCTCGCCGCGTTGACGGGTTTGCCGCCGCTCTTGGTCAACGTCACCTTCGAGCCGGATGCCGCGACGGCCTGGCTGAACAGTTTCGCCGGGCGGGCGTGGAGTCCGTGGGTGGAGCCGATTCGAACCGTGCGTTCAAGCATTGCTGCGCCTTTCGTCGCGGAGAGTGGCTCTCCGATTTGTCGCCAGGAAATTTGTCATGAGCGGGCCGCCGTGGCGTCGAGGGCCAGATCGAGAGCCGCTTCCCCGTCGCGCACAGCGAACACGGTCTCGGGCAGCAGTCGGGCTGCCACGCCGTGCAGGAGAGCGGCGGTCTCGATCGCCACGAAGTCGTCGGCGAGGTGCGGGCCAACGAGCACCACATCGATGGCGTCGAGGCGAGCGGCAAGGTCTGAGTGGCTTCCTGCGGTGACCGAAACGGTCAGGCCGCGGCCGGCTGCGCTTCGACGCACCCGAAGGGCCACAAAGCTACTGGACGTTCCAGCGCCGCACACAACGTGAATCTTCATTGATTCGCCCTTTCACTGGCTCTCGCCTTCCCCGCAAAGGAAGTCAAACTATATTTTGCCAACGCACCCCGACCCGAGCCACCAGAGCGATTTCCGCACCCCCGGAAAGGGAAACCGCCCACTAGCGGGGAGTCAGGCACAATGGTTGACTACTATCGAGACAATGGGGTCGCGAGCAATGAGTGAAAATCAGACACGGATGATGGACTATCTCGTCCACATGCCGGCCTGGGTCACGGCCGGCGAACTCGCTGACCACCTCGGTGTCACGCCGCGCAGCGTGCGCAGCTATGTCACGAGCGTGAAGGCTGCGGCGCATCCGCTCGGCGTCATTGAATCCGGCCCTGAGGGGTACCGGTTGAATCGGGAGGCGTATGCCGCTTTCCGGTCGACGGATTCCCCGGGTCCCGCCGACACCCCGCAGAACCGCCTCTACCAACTGGTGCGGCGACTGACCGATTCGGGCGAAGTCGCCGAGGCGGGGGTGGACGTGTATGACCTCGCCGCACAACTGTTCGTGGGCGATTCGACGATGGAGGCAGACCTGGCCCGGGTACGGTCGCTGCTGCCAGAAACCGGGCTCACCCTCGTGCGCAACGGCAGCCGGGTGACGCTCACCGGCTCCGAGACCGACCGCCGCAAGCTGCTCAGCCGCATGTTCCGCGACGAGAGCGCCCGCGGGCTGCTCGAGCTCGAGTCGATTCAGAAAGAATTCTCCTCAGACAGCCTCGGCGCTTTCAAGACCGACCTCATCGCCACGCTCGACGACCTCGGCTATTTCGTGAACGAGTACGGCACCAACAACGTACTGCTCCACCTGGCGATCGCCGTCGACCGGGTCAGCAAACGCCCGGCAGCGGGCATGCTGGCTGCCGCCGATGCCGGCGAGCCGAACGTGATGGCGGCAACCCTCGACACGCTCATCACCCGGCACTTCGCAGTGACGCTCGACCCGGTCGACGTGGAGTATCTCGCGTTACTGCTGCGAACGCGAGTGATCACGCCAGGGCACGATCAGTCCGCAGCGGAGCTCGTGCAAAACTTCACCCGCGCCGACGACCTCGAGGTGGTGCGGCGCATCGTGCAGCAAGCCAGCGACGAGTACCTCGTCGACCTCGCCGACGAGGACTTCATCGCCCGTCTCACCCTGCACGTGCGCAACCTCATCGACCGGGCCCAGCACAGCTCGTATTCACGCAACCCGCTCACCCGCACCATCAAGACCTCGTATCCGATGATCTACGAACTGGCGGTCTACATCGCGAGCGAGCTGCAACGCCGGGAGCAGATCCTGATCACCGACGACGAGATCGCGTATATCGCCATGCACGTGGGCGCGCACCTCGCGCAGCAGTCCCGCCGCGACGAGCTCGTCACGTGCATCATCGTCTGCCCGAACTACTACGACATGCATCGGATGCTGCGCCAACGGGTCGAGGAAGTGCTCGGTGCTGAGCTTGAGGTGATCAGTGTTGTGACGCGCAGCGATGCCGACTGGAGCCGGCTGCACGCCGACATCGTGCTCACCACGATCGAACCGGCCGTTCACGCCGACAACGCCCTGCTCATCCAGCCGTTCCTCACGGAGGGAGACGTCGACCGCATCCGGCAGACCATCAGCCGGGTGCGCCGCTTGCGCCGCCGCGCGCACATCAGAGACGATCTGCTGCAATTCTTCGATGAGTCCCTGTTTTTGCGCAACTTTCACGCCCCCGACCAGATCACCATGATTCGTACGCTCGGTGAGCGGATGATCGACCGCGGCCTGATCGACCAGGCCTACGTTGACGGCGCGATCGAACGCGAGCTCATGTCATCCACGGCGTTCACCGACAACCTCGCGGTGCCGCACGCCATGGCCATGACGGCCAGACAGACCTCCATCGCCATCGTCCTCAACGACTCCCCCATGGACTGGGGGGACAACCGGGTCACCGTGGTGGCGCTCATCGCATTCAGCGCAGCCGGCCGCGCGTCGTTCCAGGCCGTCTTCGACCAGTTCGTGGAGGTCTTTGCGGAGCGCGCCGATGTGCAGCGTCTCATCAGACGCTCCACCGACTTCGCCAGTTTCATCGACGAGCTCGTGCACCTCATGGACCAGTAGCGTCATGGACCAGTAGCGTCATGGACCGGTAGCGCCTGACCGTCGGTAGCAGCTGACCGATCGCGCTACGGGATGGGAACCGGAACGATCCCGAACGGGGCGAGGCCGGCGGCCCCTCCGTCTTCGGCGGTGAGCACCCAGATACCGTCCTTATGCACGGCAATGCTGTGCTCCCAGTGTGCGGCGGCTTTGCCGTCGCTCGTGGCGACGGTCCAGTCGTCCTCGCGAGTGTACGTGTCGATCGATCCGAGAACGACCATCGGCTCGATCGCGACGACGAGGCCCGGCTTGACGTCGGGGCCTTTCTGGCGCACGCGATAGTTGAAGACCGGCGGGTCCTCATGCATGGAGCGACCGATGCCGTGGCCGACATAATCGGTGAGGATTCCGTAGGTCCCCTGCGACTCCACATATTCTTCGACGGCCTCGCCGACCTCGTTGAGATGACGTGCTGTGTGCAGTCGGGCAATGCCGTGCCACAGCGACTGCTCGGTGACATCGGACAGCTTCTGTCGCTCCGCCACGAGTTCGGGCCGGCTCGCGTCGGGAAGCACGAAGCTGAATGCGGCGTCGCCGTTCCACCCCTCGATGATCGCTCCGCTGTCGATTGAGACGATGTCGCCGGCGCCGAGGCGGCGTCCCGACGGGATCCCGTGCACCACGTCGTCATTCACCGACGCACAGACTGTGTGGTGGTAGCCCTCTTCGAGCTTGAAGTTCGACTTGCCGCCAAGTGCGACGATCGCCGCCTCAGCGGCAGTGTCGAGGTCGAGCGTCGTTGCACCGACGACCATGGCCGCGCGGGCGGCTCTGAGCGATGCCGCGGTCGCCAGACCCGGGGCGACCATGAGGCGCAGCTGGGCGGGATTCTTGTAGATCGAACGTCGAAGACTCACTGATTTCCTACAAACCAGCCCCGAATCCGGAGCAATTTCATGTACGTGTTTTCTCGGGCCCGCCAACGACTATGGGCCGGGCCTGACGGCCCGGCCCAACGGTCGAGACCGGTTTTCTAGAGCGTGCTGTCGCCGGCGCGCAGGCCACGTTCGGCCAGCGCGGCGAGAATACGGTCGGTGACGGTCTCAACGGCACCGAGACCATCGATCGTGACCACGAGACCGCGGGCGCTGTAGACGTCGATCAGCGGAGCGGTTTGCTCGGCATACACGTCGAGACGGTGGCGAATGACGTCGGCCGTGTCGTCCGCGCGGCCCTGCTCCGCGGCACGCTTGAGCAGCCGGGCGACAACTTCGTCGGTATCAGCGGTGATCAGCACCACAACATCGAGCTGGGTGCCGTCGGCGTCCAGAAGCCGGTCAAGCTCGGCTACCTGATCGGTTGTACGCGGGTAACCGTCGAGCAGAAAGCCGCCTGCGGCATCCTCTTCTTTCAACCGGTCAGCGACAATCGCGTTCGTGAGGGTGTCCGGCACGTAGGCGCCGGCATCCATGAACGACTTGACCTCAAGCCCGAGCGGGGTGTTGTTGGTCACGTTGTAGCGAAAGATGTCGCCGGTCGAAATGGCCGGAACACCGAAGGCGAGCGCCAGGCGCTCGGCCTGGGTGCCTTTGCCCGCGCCGGGCGGGCCGATCAGTAGCAAGCGCGTCATTTAAGAAGTCCCTCGTAGTGTCGCTGCTGCAGTTGCGAGTCGATCTGTTTGACCGTCTCGAGTCCCACACCGACGACGATGAGAATACTCGCGCCGCCGAACGGAAAGTTTTGGTCGGCGCCGATCACCGAGAAAGCAATGAGTGGAATGAGCGCGATCAAGCCCAGGTAGATCGAACCGGGGAGCGTGATGCGCGTCAGCACGAAGTCGAGGTACTCGGCGGTCGGACGGCCGGCACGGATACCGGGAATGAACCCGCCGTACTTCTTCATGTTGTCGGCGACTTCTTCGGGGTTGAACGTGATGGCCACGTAGAAGTAGGTGAAGCCGATGATGAGCAGGAAGTACATCATCATGTACAGCGGCTGGTCGCCACCGGTGAGGTTCAGCGAGATCCAGACCACCCAGGCCGGAGCCTCAGTGCCGGCGGCCGGCTGGTTGAACTGCGCGAGCAGTGCCGGCAGGTACAGCAACGAGGAGGCGAAGATCACGGGGATCACGCCGGCCATGTTGACCTTGATCGGGATGTACGTGTTGTTACCGCCGTAGGTGCGTCGCCCGACCATGCGTTTGGCGTACTGCACCGGTATTCGCCGTTGCGATTGCTCCACGAAGACAACGCCGGCCACCACCAGCACTCCGACCACCAACACCAGGATGAGGGTGTCGGGGCCCTGCTGCTGGCCGATGGAGGTCAGCGAGCCCGGGAACAGGGCGGCGATCGAAACGAAGATCATGAGCGACATGCCGTTGCCGACGCCGCGCTCGGTGACGAGCTCACCCATCCACATGATGACGCCGGTGCCGGCGGTCATCGTGATGACCATGAGCATGATGGCGTACCAAGCGTCGTTGGTGATCAGCTGCGTGCACTCGGTGCTGGCGGATGTACCGAACAAGGCACCACTGCGAGCCACGGTAATCAGCGTGGTGGACTGCAGAATGCCGAGCGCGATGGTGAGGTAACGCGTGTACTGGGTCAGAGTGCTCTGACCGGAAGCACCCTCTTTGTAGAGGGTGTCGAAGTGAGGGATGACCACGCGCAGCAGCTGCACGATGATCGAGGCGGTGATGTACGGCATGATGCCGAGTGCGAACACACTCAGCTGGAGCAGTGCGCCGCCGCTGAAGAGGTTGACGAGCTCGTAGAGGCCGCTTGTGCCCTGGTTGGCTGCGAGACACAGCTGCACATTGCCGAAGTCCACGAACGGGGCTGGAATGAACGAGCCCAGGCGGAACAGAGCAATGATGCCCAAGGTGAAACCGATCTTCCTGCGAAGGTCGGGTGTGCGGAAGATCCGCGCAATGGCGCTAAACAAAAAGGCCTCCAGATAATGACGCAGATCAACTTAAAACGAACGAGCTTGTCGAATCACACCAAACGATCTACTCGATTGACGGATTCGACAAGCTCGATTGAGCGTCTACGGACTTACTTTACAGATCCACCCGCGGCGACAATTTTCTGCTCAGCTGAGGCAGAGACCTTGTCGACCGTCACGTTCAGCTTAACGGTAATCTCACCGGTTCCGAGAACCTTGACTTTTTCGTTGTCACGAACCGCACCCTTGGCGATCAGGCTGGCGATGGTGACATCGCCGCCGTTCGGGTAGAGCACTTCGAGCTTCTCCAGGTTGACAACCTGGTACTCGACGCGGAACGGGTTCTTGAATCCACGCAGTTTCGGGGTGCGCATGTGCAGCGGCATCTGCCCACCCTCGAAGCCGACGCGCACGGTGTAGCGTGCCTTCGTGCCCTTGGTGCCTCGACCCGCGGTCTTACCCTTGGATCCTTCACCACGGCCAACGCGCTGGCGGGCCTTCTTCGCTCCGGGGGCCGGACGAAGGTGGTGTACCTTCAGCACGTGCTCGCGGGGTTCCGTCGGCTCTGTTGCGACAGCGGCCTTTTTGGGGGCAGCGGCCTTCTTCGGAGCTGCTGCCTTTTTGGGGGCAGCAGCCTTGGTTGCGGGCTTGTCGGCTACCTGGGTAGCTTCCTTCTCGTCAGCCATTAGTCAATCTCCTCGACCTTTACGAGGTGAGCGACGGTGTTGACGTAGCCACGGTTCTGCGAGTTGTCTTCGCGAATCGTGACGGCGCCAATGCGTCGCAGACCCAAGCTGCGAAGAGTGTCGCGCTGGTTCTGCCGCTCACTAATTTTGGACTTGATCTGTGTGATCTTCAGCTGGGCCATCAGGCACCTGCCTTCGCGGTTGCAGCTGCTGCAGCTGCAGCAGCGTCGGCACGAAGGAAACGGGCCGGAGCCACGTCTTCATAGGCCAGGCCGCGGCGAGCCGCAACCGCACGCGGCTCTTCGAGCTGGTGCAGTGCCTCGACCGTTGCGTGCACGATGTTGATGGTGTTCGACGAACCGAGCGACTTGCTCAGGACGTCGTGGATGCCAGCGCATTCGAGTACGGCGCGCACCGGGCCACCGGCGATAACGCCGGTACCTGCTGCTGCCGGACGAAGCAGAACGACGCCGGCTGCGGCCTCGCCCTGCACCGGGTGCGGGATGGTCAGGCCGACACGAGGAACGCGGAAGAAGTTCTTCTTCGCTTCCTCGACGCCCTTGGAGATAGCGGTCGGGACCTCGCGGGCCTTACCGTATCCAACGCCGACCAGGCCGTTTCCGTCGCCAACGACGACGAGAGCGGTGAAGCTGAAGCGACGACCACCCTTGACAACCTTCGACACGCGGTTAATGGTGACGACGCGTTCCAGGAACTGGCTCTTGTCGGCATCACGGCTTCCGCGATCCTTGTTCGGGTTGCGCTCACGTCCACCACGACGAGCCTCGCGAGGCTCGTTCTGCGGCGGGGTCGTGGAAGCAGCGGTTTCAACCGGCGCTTCGGCAACGGCAGCAACAGGTGCTGTGGTTTCGATCTTTTCAGTGCTCACAGGTTCAATCCACCCTCTCGAGCTCCCTCGGCGATGGCTGCGACGCGTCCTGCGTACTTGCTGCCACCACGGTCAAATACAACGGCTTCGATGCCGGCGGCCTTCGCACGCTCAGCAACCAGCTCACCGACCTTGCGGGCCTTGGCGGTCTTGTCACCAGCGAAGGTGCGCAAGTCCGTTTCGAGCGTGGAAGCCGACGCAAGGGTGAAACCCTTGCTGTCGTCGACGACCTGCACGAATACGTGGCGAGCCGAGCGTGTGACAACGAGACGCGGGCGAAGCGCCGTTCCTTCGATCTTCTTGCGAAGACGAGTGTGTCGACGTCCGCGGGCTGCGGTCTTGCTCTTGCCTCTAGTTCCGAGTCCCATGGTTACTTACCGCTCTTTCCGGCCTTGCGGCGAACAATCTCGCCGGCGTAGCGCACACCCTTGCCCTTGTAGGGCTCTGGCCTGCGAATCTTACGGATGTTGGCTGCAACCTCGCCGACGGCCTGCTTGTCGATTCCGCTGACCGTGAGCTTGTTGACGCCCTCAACGGTCAGAACGATGCCGACGGGGGGCTCGACGACGACCGGGTGCGAGAAGCCGAGGGCGAACTCAACGGAGGTGCCCTTCTGCGCCGCGCGGTAACCGGTACCGACGATTTCGAGACCCTTTGTGTAACCAACGGTTACGCCGATGATCTGGTTGTTGATCAGGGTGCGGGTCAGACCGTGCAACGCACGCGAATCGCGTTCGTCGTTCGGACGGGAGACGAAAACATGTCCGTCTTCAACCTTGACCGTGATGGGCTTCGCGACGGTGAGCGCGAGCTCGCCCTTCGGGCCCTTGACCGAGACACCCTGGCCGTCGGTCGCGACCGTGACACCCTCGGGGATCAGGATCGACTTTCTTCCAATACGTGACATAGCGGGTTACCACACGTAGGCGAGAACTTCTCCGCCTACGCCCTTCTTCTCAGCCTGGCGGTCAGTGAGCAGACCGCTGGAGGTGGACAGGATGGCAACGCCGAGGCCGCCGAGAACCGTGGGGATCTCAGTCGACTTCGCGTAGACGCGAAGCCCGGGCTTGGAAACCCGCTTGACGCCTACGATGGAGCGCTCGCGGTTAGGACCGAACTTGAGGTCCAGCGTGAGGGTCTTGCCTACTGTTGCATCTTTGACGGTCCAGGCGGAGATATAACCCTGAGCCTTGAGGATGTCAGCGATGTGCGCCTTCAATTTGCTATGCGGCATCGACACTGTGTCGTGGTACGCCGAGTTAGCGTTGCGCAGTCTGGTCAGCATGTCTGCGACCGGATCTGTCATTGTCATTTTGTGGTGCCTTTCTCGCCTGGTTTCGCCTATCCGTTACACGAATGACGACCTGTGGTGGTGAGGAACTTGATCGGTTGATCGAGTTCCGGGGTGAAAATCTATGTGCGCCCGCGGCGCGGAGCCAACCGGAGTTGGGAGCCTGCTTAGCGCAAGCTCCCAACTCTAGTTGATAATGCTCCTGCTTAGTGCAGAACTGCTACTTGACTTCGTCCGACTTGAACGGGAAGCCGAGCGCCTTGAGCAGCGCGCGACCCTCATCGTTGGACTTCGCGGTCGTAACGACCGTGATGTCCATACCGCGAACGCGGTCAATGCGGTCCTGATCGATCTCGTGGAACATGACCTGCTCGGTCAGACCGAAGGTGTAGTTGCCTGCACCGTCGAACTGCTTCGGGGACAGGCCGCGGAAGTCACGGATACGAGGAAGGGCCAGGCTGAGCAGGCGGTCCAGGAACTCCCACATGCGGTCGCCACGAAGAGTGACGTGGGCGCCGATGGGCTGTCCTTCACGCAGTTTGAACTGCGCGATGGACTTGCGGGCCTTGGTGACCTGCGGCTTCTGGCCGGTGATCTTGGTGAGGTCAGAAACCGCACCATCCATCACCTTGCCGTCGCGTGCTGCTTCTCCGACACCCATGTTGACGACAATCTTCGTCAGGGTGGGGATGCGGTGCACGTTGGTGAAGCCGAGTTCCTCGGAGAGCTTGGCACTGATCTCATCGCGGTACTTCTGCTTCAGACGCGGCAGGGCCTTGACGGGCGCGGCGCCCGTAATGGTGTCAGTCATTAGAGGTCCTTCCCTGACTTCTTGGCGTAACGAATGCGGACCGTCTTGGTGACGCCGTCCTTCGTTACCTCTTCCTGGCGGAAGCCGACGCGGGTCGGCTTCTTGGTCTCCGGGTCGACGATTGCGACGTTGGACGCGTGGATGGAGGCCTCGAAGGTCTCAATTCCACCCGTCTTCGTGCCGCGCTGGGTCTGGCCGACGCGAACGTGCTTGGTCGCGAAGTTGATGCCCTCAACGAGGACACGGTTCTTCTCGACGTCGACGGAGATGATCTTGCCCTGCTTGCCACGGTCTCCGCCGCGAGCCTGGCTGCGGCCGCTGATGACCTGAACGAGGTCACCCTTCTTAATTCTGGCCATGATTAAATAACCTCCGGTGCCAGCGAGATGATCTTCATGAACTTCTTGTCGCGAAGTTCGCGACCGACCGGTCCGAAGATTCGGGTGCCGCGGGGGTCACCGTCTGCCTTCAAGATCACTGCAGCGTTCTCGTCGAACTTGATATAGGAGCCGTCTGAACGACGGGTCTCCTTCTTGGTGCGAACGATGACAGCTTTGACGATGTCACCCTTCTTGACGTTTCCGCCCGGGATAGCGTCCTTGACCGTGGCGACGATGACGTCGCCCAATCCGGCGTAGCGGCGGCCGGAGCCACCGAGAACGCGGATGGTCAAGAGTTCCTTGGCGCCGCTGTTGTCGGCAACCCTGACTCGTGATTCTTGCTGAAGCACTTTATAACTCCTTTACGTCAAGTAAGCGCGAGGCTTACTTGGCCTTCTCAAGGATCTCGACCAGGCGCCAGCGCTTGGAAGCGCTGAGCGGACGGGTCTCACTGATCAGGACCAGGTCGCCGATTCCGGCGGAGTTCGCCTCGTCGTGCGCCTTCAGCTTGGATGTACGGCGGATGACCTTGCCGTACAACGGGTGCTTCACGCGGTCTTCGACCACGACAATGATGGTTTTGTCCATCTTGTCGCTGGTCACGTAACCACGCAGCGTTTTGCGGTAACCGCGAACGAGCTCGGTAGCTTCGCCTGCGACGACCGTTTCGTCAGTCTTCGCCATGACTAGGCCTCCTTTGTCTCGACGGTCTCAGCTGCAGCGTCGTCGGTGGACTCCACTGCGGCCTTGGCCTTCTTAGCGGATGATTTACCCGCGTTCTTCTTTTCGGCCTTCTCAGCCTTGGCCGGAGCCGGGGCTGCAACCGGGGTGGCACGAATGCCCAGCTCGCGCTCACGGAGAACCGTGTAGATGCGAGCGATGTCGCGCTTGACCGCGCGCAGGCGGCCATGGCTCTCGAGCTGACCGGTGGCCGCCTGGAAGCGCAGGTTGAACAGCTCTTCCTTGGCCTTCTTCAGCTCTTCGAACAGCTTTTCGTTGTCAAATGTGTCGAGCTCGACTGGGGCGAGCTCCTTGGTTCCGATCGCCATTATGCGTCGCCCTCCTCGCGCTTGATGATGCGTGCCTTGAGGGGCAGCTTGTGAATTGCGCGGGTCAGCGCCTCCTTCGCAACGGTGTCACTGACACCACTGAGCTCGAACAGGACGCGGCCCGGCTTGACGTTGGCAACCCACCATTCGACCGAACCCTTACCGGAACCCATGCGGGTTTCGGCCGGCTTCTTGGTCAGCGGGCGGTCGGGGTAGATGTTGATCCACACCTTTCCGCCACGCTTGATGTGACGCGTCATGGCGATACGAGCGGACTCGATCTGACGGTTGGTCACATAGGCGGGGGTCATCGCCTGAATGCCGTACTCGCCGAAGGACACCGTGGTGCCACCGGTAGCGTGGCCGGTGCGACCCGGGTGGTGCTGCTTGCGGTGCTTGACTCTACGTGGAATCAACATTATTTAGCCTCCACGACTGCTGCGACCGGAGCCACGGCCGGTGCCGCAGCCGCTGCCGGAGCATCGGTACGAGGCGCACGGCGCGGTCGATCGTCACGACGCTCTGGGCGGGACGACTTAGCGTTGGCCTGCTCGCGAGCGAGTTCCTTGTTGGTGATGTCGCCCTTGTAGATCCAGACCTTCACGCCGATGCGGCCGAAGGTGGTCTTGGCTTCATAGAAGCCGTAGTCGATGTTCGCACGGAGCGTGTGCAGAGGCACACGGCCTTCGCGGTAGAACTCGCTGCGGCTCATCTCGGCGCCACCCAGACGACCGGACACCTGGATGCGAACACCCTTGGCGCCGGCACGCTGTGCACCCTGCAGGCCCTTGCGCATCGCGCGGCGGAAAGCCACACGTGCGGAAAGCTGCTCGGCGATGCCCTGGGCGACGAGCTGGGCATCCTGCTCGGGGTTCTTGACCTCGAGGATGTTCAGCTGAATCTGCTTGGCGGTGAGCTTCTCGAGGTCAGAGCGGATACGCTCTGCCTCCGCGCCGCGGCGACCGATCACAATGCCCGGACGGGCAGTGTGAATGTCAACGCGAACACGGTCACGAGTGCGCTCGATCTCGATGCGGCTGACGCCGGCACGGTCGAGGCTTGTGCTCAGCAGGCGACGGATCTTGACGTCTTCTGCGACAAAGTCAGCGTAACGCTGACCTGGCTTGGTCGAGTCAGAGAACCAACGCGATACGTGATCGGTGGTGATTCCCAGACGGAAGCCATAGGGGTTTACTTTCTGACCCATTACTTCGTACCCTCCTCAGGAGTGGTGAGCACAACCGTGATGTGGCTGGTGCGCTTCTTGATTTCGAATGCGCGGCCCTGGGCGCGAGCCTGGAAACGCTTGAGGGTCGTGCCCTCGTCAACGAATGCCCGGCTGATGAACAGGTCCTGCTCGTCCAGATACGCGTTGGCTGCATCTGCCTTTACCCGGGCGTTGGCGATGGCCGAAGCCACCAGCTTGTACACCGGATCGCTCGCACCCTGGGGTGCAAACTTCAGAATTCCCAGCGCTTCATGCGCCTGCTTGCCGCGGATCATGTTGACAACGCGACGAGCCTTCTGGGGGGTAACGCGGATGTGACGCACACGTGCGATCGACTCCACCATTTCTTCTCCTCCTTCACGTCCCCGCGTTAGCGGCGACGGCCCTTCTTGTCGTCCTTCACGTGTCCACGGAAGGTGCGGGTGGGCGCAAACTCGCCGAGCTTGTGACCGACCATGCTCTCGGTGACGAACACCGGGATGTGCTTGCGGCCGTCGTGCACTGCGATGGTGTGTCCGAGCATGTCGGGGATGATCATCGAGCGGCGCGACCAGGTCTTGATTACGTTCTTGCTCTTGGCTTCGTTCGCCGTGAACACCTTGCGGAGCAGGTGGTCGTCAACGAAAGGGCCTTTCTTAAGACTTCTTGGCATCGTCTACTCCTACTTACGCTTCTTGCCGACGGTGCGGCGACGAACAATGAGCTTGTCGCTTTCCTTGTTCGGGTGGCGGGTGCGCCCTTCCTTCTGGCCCCAGGGGCTGACGGGGTGACGTCCACCGGACGTCTTACCCTCACCACCACCGTGCGGGTGGTC
>Ga0307486_1000502_pt1 | contig 35908 bp, 29 predicted proteins | sample CBIW02metaG_FD_203663 | JGI IMG/M metagenome (GOLD analysis project Ga0307486, IMG submission 203663) | Sea-ice brine microbial communities from Beaufort Sea near Barrow, Alaska, United States - CBIW 0.2 | ecosystem: Environmental > Aquatic > Marine > Coastal | place: USA: Alaska | collected... | reverse complement strand
CTTGCGGACGTGGCCGAGATCACCGCGGACCAGAACGTGCGCATCATCGGCGGGCAGATGACCTCCCTTCTGCTGACCGCGTTCCCCGTCCCTGGAGTCCCCGCCCGGCGCACGCGGGATGCGGACAGTGCGATCACGACCGAGCTGGCCGGCTCGGGCGTCCTGCACGACCGGCTCGGCGAACGACTGCACCGACTCGGCCTGCGGCCCGGCGAAGCCCGCTCCACCGCCCTGTTCGGCCTCGCCGCTGAACTCCCCGCAGCCCTGCTTGCCCGACTACTCGGAATCAACATCAGCGTCGCCGTCGCCTGGCAACGCGCCTCCGCAGGAGACTGGACCACCTACGCCGCCGACTACAGCCGCCGCGGCACCCCGAAGAACGTCGCCAAGCCCGCGCACGATGATCACTCGTGAGAGCTATTCCAAGAGTTCCAATATCCGACTCCGCCAGTACACGCCGACAGAACTGAACTCACGCGCGCGGCCGCTGAAGTGGATCGATACTTGGCGCACGAACCAGCGGCCATGTAAATCGCTGCCTAACCCACCCCCTTGACTTCATTTCGAGGTGGGAGTTATCGGATGGGAACAAATTGGATCCAAACATGCCTGAAGGAACGGCCCCGCTTTGCCGTCGTTCGGACTAATTACCGGCACGAACGGACAATCCGCCAACTGCCCAATGAATAAAGAAATGCCTGGTGAAAACTGCTTTTCACCAGGCATTTTCTGTCGGGCTGACAGGATTTGAACCTGCGACCCCCTGTCTCAGAATCGTGGAGTCCGTCAGTTACCGAACTGTGCCGAAAACCCCGGAAACATAAGGGATCTGAGATGTCCGTGAGCGAAACTGGATCTGCCATTTACCGAGGATTTCGGAGCAATCCCGAGTCAAAGTGTTGGGTAAGTGTTGGCTAGACGTCGGCTGGATGGTGATGCAATTGACCCGCCTCGACTGTCTTGGCCGAACCTTCGCGGGAAGGCTGTGTCCTCGAACACCGGCGACCTCGGATGTCGGTGCGCTCCCCTATGCTCTGATCATGACCGATGAACAGTGGAGCGTCGACGACGACGTCATGTTGATGCTGCATCAGCGCGACGACAGCCACCCCGGGCATGTTGCCCTCAGATTCTTCCTAGCGCTCACTGCCGTGCCTCGCCAGGTCGAAGCGCTTCAGAGCCTCGTCACGCCCGAGTCGCTAGAGAGCTGGGGTGACTTTAGCGGAGCCGCAGCTTTCCTTGCTGCGGTTCATGAGCCCGCCCTTGGGACCACACCCAAGCCAGCCGAGGGCGCTCCGGACGTTGCTTATATGAAGGTACTCACCGGCAAACCGAATGTAGAGATCGTGACTGTCCCCACCCATGTGCTGATGGTTGCGTTCGTCACCCTCGTTTGGAGACCAGAACTCGGCCAATGGAGAGTTCACTCGATTGGCGACAGCGTCCAACCAGAAGATTTGCCAAGAACCTCACCAGGAGTTGCTCCGGCTTACTAAGGCAGCGATGAAGAGCGTTGCCTTCTGTTCTTCATCGACATGCTTCCATCGAGTCCGCCGACCCGCGAGATATGCTGACGGCGATGCCTCCTGCGAGCAGGATCAATTTGTGAAGGCACCGAGATTGGTAGTCAAATCCCATCGCCAGGGCATTCCTGCTATCTAGTTCCATTGACAACGTGAAGCATCGCACTACTTGGGGACTCCGATACCGCCTCCAGCGCCGTCCACCATCGACTTGACTTCTTGGGCTTCTTCGTACCGTACTGAGTAGTGACACTTCCGACGCGCGTGACTATGAGCCCCCGCTTGGCGCGAGACAGCATCACCATCAGCACGCGTTCTTCCTCTTCATAATCCTGAGCCGATAATGACCGGAAATCAGGCACGTGGCCTTCTTCGAGTCCGATCACAATGGCCCAATCGAACTGCTGCCCCTTGCCGATATGGGCGTTGAGTAAATGGATGCCTGGGCCGACTTCCTCCGAAACGCTCACTTCCTTGAAGCGAGCAAGCATGTCGCGGATGGAGTCCCCGCTGTTTGCCCGTTCGGCAAGTAACTGTAGGGCGTCGTCCATCTCATTCATTGTGTCAACGTCGTCATCGCCGATCAGCTCTACTGCTCGTTTTCGCAGCATCGAAAGTTGATCGCCGATTCTGGGCGTTCGCCGGATTCCTTGGGCAGCTCGTCGCAGAATGGGGAGCAGCCCCGGAGTGTCGAGAGCCATGTCCCAAACTTGAAGCGGCAAGTTTTCGACAGTCGCAAGCTCTTGGTCGATTAGTTTTCTTCGAAAACCGGAGCGCGTGATGATCCCTATTGATTCTTGAGGGTATTCCTTGTTGATGTGAGTCACGACACGTGTGATTGCCGCCGCCTCAGCCGAGTCATCGACAAAGTCGAATGCGAGTGCGTGCCCTGCTGGCGACACCCATGCGTTTGGGTCAGCAGCGGACAGGGGTGGCGCGCCGAGGTCCGATGAAGCGGCGTTCACCATTGTGAGGACTTGCGGAGATGATCTGTAAGAGATGTCCAGGTCAATCCGTTCGCTACAGCGGGACGTGAGAGATTTCAATACGGTCTCTGGTTCAGCGCCGGCCCAACTGTAGATGCCCTGGAGCGGGTCTCCGACATAGATCGCATTTCGAGCACAGACCCTGGATACGATGTCGAGTTGCTGTGTTGAAAGGTCCTGAAACTCGTCGACGACGAGCGCATCAAAATGCTGCTGGTATAGCTCGGAGATCTCGGGGATGAGAAGTAACCGCTGCGCGTGTCGAAGAAGGTCAGGATAGTCGAGACGATTCTGTTTTAGTCGTTCGATTTCGACCTCGATGGCCAGATCATTTTTTGACTCAACGACCAGTCGGTGAAGGTGTGCGTCATTTATCGCGCTCGACTTGAGCGTCCTGAGAAGCCTGTCGGTTTCCTTCTTGAGGTCCCAGTCTCCAGTGTGCTTGCTCATCGTGCTTGCAAGCCAACGTCTAGTCGGAAATTCGACATCGTGTGGGATGCCCAACGTCGTCCCGTGCGCTCGAACAATCCGGCCGGCGAGACCGTGAAAGTTCTGGATTGTCACGAAGCGTTTTGTCCGCTGGTAGCCGAGCCGATTCTGAATTCTTTGCGCCATGTTGTCCCTGGCCCGCTTGGAATACGTAATCGCAAGTAGGCGGCGGTTTGGGCGAACTAGGCCTTCGTTCACTAGGTACTCGGCACGCATCGCGAGGACTTCGGTCTTCCCACAACCGGGAGGTGCGATGAGGAGCAACTGACTCGCAGCGTGTTTCACGACAGACTCTTGTTTCCCCTGAGGGACAAGTGCGGCGATTAGAGGCTCCCGAGATAGGTCATGAGGCCGCTGATCGCAGGCATCGTAGAAATTTGCTCTGGCGTGACGTGCTTTCCAACAGCGACAGCAGCGAGAACTTTTCGTCCCCGCGCGAATGAGGCGAGCGACTCGTCGCTAACCCGGCTCAATTTTTCGACGCTCGCTGCGTTGAGCAGACCTTCCTTCTTGCAGACGCCCTCCTTGATGAGCGCCTTCCCTGCGACTGGCCCGGTCATTCCTTGGGCGTATTCAGCTTCGAGATCAGGATTCGACACGAACAACGTCTTCTTGTTGATGTCCGCCGGCTTTGCACCAAGCGCGGAAACCCATTTGCCCCGTTCGGCGTGATCAACAAGTCCAATCAGGTTCAGGTCAAAGCCACCTTGACCAAGCAAGCGGTATACATGGCTGAATTTCTCCGCGCCGCCAAGATCGAGAACAGAAACGCCCAGCCTGTCCAAACTCACGCCCATGACCCGAGAACAAGCCTCAACGAAAGCCTTGTCGGCCGCACCTTCAACGATTAGTACGTGGCGGGCGGTGAGCGCTTCTAGGAGATGAGGCGACCACCAATTCGCTCTCTCCTTATCGACCGCTGAGAAGCTCGCTTCCGGAAGCTGTCTCACACTACGATCGCTTGTCACGACCAGAACATGCCTGGGTTCAAAACGTTGAACTATGTAAGGCGAGTGAGTGACTAGAAGCCTTTGATTCCTCCCCTGTGCGAATAGTTCTGCTACCGTCCGTTGACTTGAGGCATGAAGGTGAAGCTCTGGCTCATCCACTGCCACCATGTTCGCCGCAGACTGTGCCAGATCAAAAAACGTCATCGTCATGAGTTGTCGGACGCCGTCAGACTGCTCCCCAAGCGCCTTGACAGTGTCGTCCCTTTTGAGGAAAAGTGCGACCTCATCGAGCACATCAGTTGTAGGGTCCGTAGTTGTCCGTAAGGTCAACTCCTGCATGCCGATGGCTCTGGGCATCGACCGAGATAGGTGCTCCGCAAGCTTCGATCTCAACTCGATGAGCGCCTCGTTATTGTCGAGTCGGATGTTGAAGGCCTCAAGCGTCGATGCAAGCTCAGCCTCATCCGAGCCAAGGTCAGCAGACGCGAGCATGGCCTTGAGAGGGCTACGGCGGCCCTCCATGAAGTCGGCGCTCGCTCCTCTGTTGGCAGGCAAGTACTGCCATCCGAATGCTTGGAGTTGGTCCCGAGACGGTGCACGCCCCCCACCTTCAGGAAAGATGCGTCGAACGGAAATCTGTTCAGAATCTTCATCGTTTGCTTCAACGATCAATTCAACGGTGAGCGATTCCGACCTATCTGGAGAGATTGAGATTTCGTCCGGGAAAAGCGCCCTTTCGTCCTCGGTGAAGTCGGCAAGCACCGCACGAACTACCATCGGTAGCGCTGGGTCCGCAATGTCTTCGATTGACAGCCCCTGATAGAGCTGCTGCACACTAGAACCGAACAAGAAGTTCAGGCTTCGGAGTAAAGATGTCTTCCCGACATCATTGGCACCAATCACAACGAGGTGCTCGCGAACGCTGACCTTCACGTCTCGAATGCGGCTGTGGTTCTCAATCGCGAAGCTGTGTAATCGCACGTACTTTTCCCCTATTGATCTAAGACCCTTTGCGCCAGCTTGGCATCAGCCGCTGGTGGAGTACAACCCCATTTCAGGGAGATGAATCCCTCCTCCACGTTGCCTGTCCCAACGACGGCTCAAACCAGGGCGACAGCGCCGCAACTATGGCACGCTAAGTATGGACGCGCTGGCCTGCCTACAGGGTTCATTGGAGTCAGGCACCTGCCACAGTTTCTGATTGCATCACCCGCTTCAGTCCCGGCCAGGAGATCTTTACGCGCTTGCACGAGTCGATCTTCGAAGAGAGTCATCGGAGTGCCGCTGGCTTTCGAATACATCCTCACGACGATTTCGAGGCGAGCGGAGATTTCCTGAAATAGCTCGCTCGCTGCTTCGCATTCGCGCATCATTCGCTCGCGCCCATCCCACGACGTGCTGTCCGCAGCATGGTCCCAGAAGAAGTGGTGTGCCAACTGGTTTCGTACGGCGAGCGCGAGTTGAAGATCATCGCCGAGGAGTTCGTCGTTCGCGAGGAATGGTTTGAATCTCTCCACCAGACGACCCAAGACAGTCTTGAAGTTCGCGGCAAATGCAACGTCGAAGTCATCCACGGTGGCGAACTGGTCATTAGCGAGTCTCGCCATCAGTAAGGCATTTTTGAGAGCCGCCTCGACGACCTGGGCGAAATACATTGCCAAGCCATATCGCGCATACATTTCGCGCGTGTGGTGGTCTCCCGGGTCGATTTCCTCAATCATCGGCTATCCGCCTGTCTGAAGCTGCCATCATGTTAGGAGAAAGGCGCCAATCGTGGCGCCTCCAACGGCAATCCCTGCAATCGCTTTACCGATTGTCCAGAACTTACGTGCCGGCTCCTGCATGGTCGGTGGACTGGCGACGATGCTGCCACCATCATTTGCCTGCGCGATGTTCACTTTCGAATTTTTCCCGTTGATCACCAGATTGACAGCGTTGGTTGCCTGCGGAGCGGTCAGGTCATTTCCGACTGGTGAGGTCATAGAGCGAAGCTCGCCGGCTAGCTCCGCGAGGCGCGTTTTGATTTGATCGATTAGTCCTTTGAGGTCGGAGACGTTCAGCGCCCAATAAACCGCGGTCGTACGCTGATGTGGGTTGCTGTGGTCGATCATCTCAGCAAGGATGTCGCTCCGGGCACCTGGAGTTGCACAGTTCGGTCGCGACGGTGAGCTTCTATGAGCGCTTCGATCTCTCCGGCCCCGAAGCGGACGGGCACTCGCTCTTGTATGTCTTCACGTACAAAATCCGGGAACTTCAACAGCGAGATTGTTTGGTGCTTGAACGAGGCGTGGTTGGTAATGCCATCGATCTGTATCGGAGCCGGTAAGAAGCGATACGACGGCAGAGTCTGCTCGTCTTCATAGCCGCGAAGCTCTCGCGAGGCCCACTCGCGAAGTTCGGAGGATCCTGATTGACCGCCCAAGAGAATCAATTTTCGCAGCACTCCGGCGACCGACCGGTCGACCAGCAAGTCTCGTTCCACCTGACTCAGGATGTCGCTCGAACGCTTCGTCACCCCTCTATTATGTGCGCATGTCCCGACAGTCAAGGGTCTGGTTTCTCCGGGCCCGACGCGTGCCCGCAATACTTGGCTTTGCGTTGCGCCGACACAAGCCGAGAAGTTCGCGCCTGAAGTGCGAGTGAAACTCGCTATTCTGAAGACTGGGCAGTAGCGTTGGAAGTCGCGCAAACGAGCGAATTTAGGTGAATGGAGACCTGCGATGACCCTCGATAGCGAAGGCGAGGTCAAGAAGGTGCTCGGAGTGCCCTCGCTCAACAGTCTGAGCGATGAGAACATGCTCGAACTCGCCGCTCTTCTCCCAAACATCTCCGAGGCTGTCCAGCTTAAGCTCATCGACCAGATTCCGGGGTTCCAGAAGATCGCGCTTGAGGCAGTAAATGCCGTCGAGCAGACATTCGACAAGACAGTTGAATCGGATACCAAAGCACACTCGGAGCTTCACGAGTCCATGAACGATATTCGGGACGCGATCAAGGGTGAACTCGCTCGCGACGACATCAGTGAAGCGCACGCTCAGTACCTGGTCGAGAAGCTGGTTGAAACGGGTCACATGGAAAAAGAGGCGGTTACTGAGAAACGGCAGTTTCTGGGCGACGAGGCCAATGCGACTCGGATCGCAGGCCTCGTCCATGCAGGCATCCCCATTGTTACAGCCGTGATCGTGGCCGGCGCCCAGATTATGATTAATCGTGGCCCGCGGGTCTAATTAGGCCGATGAGTGAAGACACGTGGTATTCGCGCCGCCGCGCTCGTTGGAAGCCTGACCATGTTCGGATGCTGCTCATCGCAGAAAGTGCTCCTGACGATGGCGGTAACATCAACAACCGACGCTTCTTCTACGACGACGACTTGACTGGCAAGGACGGACTCTTCCGCGAGGTCGTGCGAACACTGTTCGACAATCCGACGCTGGTCAGCGGCCTAGGCGAAAAGCGACCGTGGCTTGAGATGCTCAAGGCAGAGGGCGTCTTCCTGATCGACCTCGCGTCGGTGCCGGTGAATTACCATTCGCCGTCGAGACGGTTTGCCGCACTTCAGCACAACGTCGAGGCGACCACCTCTCTCGCTGCTGAACTCCATCCGGACGGCATTGTCCTCGTGAAGCAGAACGTCTTCGAGCTCCTTAATCAGTCGATCCTGGCAGCCGGCCTGCCGCTGCTACATGATCAGTTCATCCCATTTCCGGCGAGTGGACAGCAGAAGCGCTTTCGCGAACGGTTCGCCCGAGCGATCGAGAAGCTACCAAAATAGCGACGACGGCATCGGTGCATCCACCGTCCTCGCACCGCGGTGTCGCCGAAGGTCATCGCCGGCCCGGCCCACAGCGACGACCTGTCCACACAGGCCGGTCAGATCCGAACTGACCCGACGGGGGCGGCAAAGGTCCGGATCGGCGTCGCTCAAGATCCGAGCACTGTCGCGATAGGCGGATCGAGCTCAAGACCGCCCGACCGGACGACCGGACGACCCACCGTCGCAAAACCACTCACGATGTTTTCGCATATCTTGGCCGCCGCAATTCCCTTCACCGTCGGCAGAACACGCACAGTGCGGTTGTGCGTGTGCCAAACCCATCCGCGGGATTCCTCACACGCCTTGACCAGCCATGGGTGCAGACTGCAAAAAATTAGTACCCCTCATCAACACGTATTTTGAATGCTTTCGGGAATCGCAGACAACATCGTCGGGACACTGAGGTTTGGTTCTATGGAGACATGGCCATCTCCGGCTATTCGTAGATCTCAATCGATCCCGGGAAATACAGCTTGATCTGGGCAACACCTTCGCCAACGAGTTCCGTACTAAGAGGATCGCAAAATCAAAGTGTTGGGTTTGTGTTGGATTGCGCACCGGCGCCCCAAACCCTCAAAGAAAAAGCCCCGAACTTCGTGAGAAATCCGAGGCACATTGTGGGGCTGACAGGATTTGACGCCCCTACTGAGCCGCCAGAAAACCGCGCGGTAGAGCGTTGGTGTGCCGCTAGAAGGCCGGCGCGATTTTCTGGACTACTCAGCGGGGGCCCACGAGCAGCTTCGCGTCCGAATCAACCCGACAAACGTGAAAAAGAACCGCAGGGTTAACGCGAAAAGGACCGCACATTCAGTGCGGTCCTTCTTCACGTCTGTGGGCTGTTCTAAAAACGCAAACGGGCCGTGAAACGTGCGGCTCTTCCCAACTCTCAATGGGCGTTTTCCTCCACACCCCTCCGAGTTTTCCTCTTTTCGGCTGGGCTGACAATCAAACTAGCCGATACATCGGGCCGCCTTGGAACCTTCAAATGACCGCTTCTCGACCGTCGAACCAACCAATGATCAAAATCAACCGGTTTGGACTGACGCTGGTAACGACGAATCAGATAGAACCCAGTGGGAATATTTGAGGTTTGATCGTCGTTGAACCCGAAGTAGTCCCCGACCCGCGCCTCAACACAGAGAAAGCCAATACGTGCCAGCAATCCCCGTTGTACTTCCATCCTTCACATGGCCGACCAAAACCGCTGCCCTGGACGCTTTCAGGCTGCTCCACAACGGAGGCGCTTATGCGGTCTACGACCGCATCACTGACCCGGGCCACGACCTCATGCTTCGTGAAGTCTTGGACCTCCATCCTGATGCTGCCGAGAAGATCGGGGGCGGTGTCGACCACTTCTACGTTGGCCTCACTCGTGATGGCGACAAGTTCAACGTCAGACCAGATGCCACGGGAATCTGGATCAAGCGCACGGATGGATCTGAGGTCGACTTCAGCTATCGCACGTGCATTAACAACCACACTGACGAGTCAGATGCCAAAGAAGGTCTTCGGCTCGCGGTCGAGGATCGGCGGCTCGCCTACCGCGCATCCCGCATGGCAGCGGGCACATTCGTCAGCGACATTTCAGGCACCGATTTCGCCAGCCGGGACGATGCCTACGTGATCTATGATGATCCCGCGTGGGGTCAACTGACTTATCGCTTTGCGAAGAGCGAAGGCGGCTGGGAGAGAATACTCGTCCACTCTGGCAGCGGAGCTGTCGTAATAGGAAGCCACCTGCTCAACACAGACGTCGAAGCTCGGTGGTTGGAGTTCTGGGACAAACACGCGAATCCCAAACTAGCAACACCCAGCGAGGCCGCGAGCCGACCGCGGCCCTCGAAGGACAGCTGGACTCCCTAGGCGTCGAGAGGGCCGCTATCGATCACTCGACACCGCGATCGCGATCCTTCATTCCAGCCTGAAGTAGCCCGGACCCCACGGCCCACCCGCGCAGCCCTCAGGAACAGGGAATTGCAGGATTCTGTGGGCTGCTGACCGCGCGATTCGGTTGCGACGTCGGGCAAATGTGCACTCGATGCTCAGCACCCCTGGAGCCGATTAGGGTGTGGTGAAGCTCACGGGCCGATCGCAAACGCGTGCGTCGACAATGGTCATGCAGTCTTCCCGAGCAGTGCGGCGCAACCAATCTGTGTACACGGTGCCACGGGCCCATTCGTCGGTCGATGCGCAGCCCAAATAGCATCCATGTCGAGTTTTCTCAATGCTTCCCTCATCGCCACGAACGCGTTGTCGGAGTACTGCACGTAACGTATCTTGCCCATTTTGAAGGTGTGCGACATGTTCTCGTCGTCAGCAGCGCCGACGTGGCGGCGAAGCGCGATTCCCCTCGGGACGGTTACCCCGAGCTTCTTCGCCAACTCGCTTGCCGACAAATAAAACTTCTTCTGGAGATCTACCACGCGGACGGCCGAAGCGTCTACATCATGGGCAACGAATGTTACGGGCAATCCCCCGCCCTTAACGAAGCGTACTTCGAGACCGACACCGTCGCCGGTCAAATCGGCGTTAACCCCACTGAGTTTTGGGAAAATTTGCTCTCTTGTCTTGCCGTCGGCGATGCCATGCATGACACGATTGACGTCATTGTCCGACACGAGGGTGTCTGGGTCGTTGTGCGCTTCCATCGCGAGCAACGTCCGAATGCGGGCCTTTGCATACCCGCCCCTACGGCGTCCGGGCTTCAATAGATCGCGGATGCGCTCGAATTCGTCGTCGACGAGGAGTTGAAACTCCTTAGGAGGTTCTGCACCAATCGGCAAAATGCGCCTGGGGATGTGATTGCCAAGCCGTTCTACAAATACCCTGTCGAGCAGATCATCGAACAGAGTTACGCCTGCGCGGATGTGCATGTAAAGAATGCCCTCATCCACAGTTGTGTACCAGTGCTGTTCGTCGTCCCGCATTGCATCGATAGTACGGATCAGCCCCGCCTCGTCGGTCGACAGCTTCAACTTGGGATCACTCTGAGCGAGATTCACCGCCTTGTCCAACCCTATGGACTTGCCCGTCTTCTTGTCGAACACGGTCACACCACGCTGATTGAGTGCTGCTTTCAAAAGCATTTCAAAGGCGTGTTGCATTCGCAGCAGCACCTCTGTGACCCTACCGTCATCATCGAGACCATTGAATGCAATTACACTTGCGCGCACAGAGGCCAGCGCTTTTCCTTTCAGGACGCGCGCACTCTGACGTAGTTTCATGTAGCCAGCTTCTGTCACCACGAGGCTCAATTCCCACCGCGACGCGCCGATAACTGTGTCTCCGAGAACGACTGTCCTATAACAACTCTTACGTCAACACGCTTTACAGCCGGAACGAGGTCGTCGCCAGCAAAACTGCCAGCACAAGCGCTCACCGCTATTCGGCCCAGCTAACCGTGACTACGCGATACAACACCCATCGCACTCATGAACACTTACGTCCTTACCAGCTCGCAGATTGAAACTGGCATCGTCCGGATCGGGATGTCCAATGCCGTGCTCGCATAGCCGTTCAGCCGTCCGCCTGTCGGATCTCCATTGGATAAGCCAAGTGACCATGTGATGGGTAGACGGGTTGTGTACCCAACAATTCGTGCCTTCACACCGTCGAGCACAGTGTACGTTCGTCAGGATTCCGTTGGCCAACGCAACTAGACCGCCAGCCGAAAGGTCCGCACTTTCCGCGATGAATTCTGGATCATCGGGAGTCAGTTCGTCGTCCAACTTTTGCCTCGTCCTAGCTCACTGAAGTGTTACTGATTAGCTGAATCTCAGTTCCAACGGTCCGGGTATCCTCCGCACATCGGCTGCACGGTAACTTCAGGTTCCGCGGATCGCTCGCGATTAGTGAATCGCCTCGCTGAGTCCTGTCTCAACGTAAATTGCCTTCGAGAGGAACTTTTACATTCTGCAAATAGATCAGGCGCTGAGGTGGTCAGCCTCTGTATTTGCGATGCGCAAAGAGTTCACAGCAGTCCGATGTCCGTTACTGGTTTCGATCGGAATACGAGATCCAGTTCGGCGACCTACAAGTAAGCGTCTCGTCGTCTATCCGTCACGCTCGACCGCCGATGCCCAAACCCAAGCCCGATGCTCCTCCCCCGCCGTCGTCTTCCACCTGACAGCCACTGCCCGTGGCGTCCAAGCAACAACTTCGACGTCGAGTTTCGTCGCCATGCCCGCATAGCGCGCCCATGCTCGGGCAGAGACCGCAACCGGTGTTTTCGTGAGAGGTTGAACGTCGAGCTCTAGCTCTTGTTCGGATAGTGTCTCGGGCGTCCCGCGCATGGTCATCTCATCGACACGCATATTCATGCGCGCGTCGATTTGTGCGGCATAGCGCTTGTTCGACCCGATGACACTGCTCCTTGTTAGAGCGTCCGGCCACGCTCCACAATTCTAAACGGTGAGCTCCGACGCTGGTCGGACCCGCCAAGAATTTTCTGCTTCATCCCCCTTCAACCGATTGCGGCCGGCGCTGCTCAGAGATATTTTCCGCATTCGCGCTTCGAGTCGGACGTCGGTGTCGATAGCGGTCTCCCCACTTTCGAGCCGACGGCGGAAGGCGAACGGTGCCGCTCACCCCCAACACTGCTCTTCGGGTAAGCACTAGCCAGGTCGACCTCGGGATTCAGAGTCGGCACCGATTCGCGTCGCTCTACGCCATAATCATTTCGTCCGACGCGGCTTCAGTCAGATACCAGTTGTTGCCCGACTTCTGCACGAAGTGCCACTCATTCTCAATGAGATAGCTTGTGACTTCCCACCCGTGCTGTACACGCATCATGAGTTCCTCACCATCTCTGAATTTGAGCATCATCGCGTAGCCGTCTGATGAATCAATATCGAACCGGGGGTCGAGCCAGGTATCGTTCAAACCTTTTACGTCTAGGTGAGAAACGAGATTAGTCGCCGAAAGCACTATGTCCTCGTCACTCTCAGCGAAAATCAGGTCGAGCATGAGAGTTCTGTATGCCGATGTAGGTGCTACTGCCAAATTGTTGTTCGTCATGACGTTCTCCTTGTAGGCAACGGTTGCCCTCAAGCTCTCTGTAGGCGGAACGCAGTGGAAACCCTAGAATTGGCTTGTCCCCGAGGAAGAATTCCGGTCGTTTACTGCCCGAAATTCAGAAAGCTATTTGACAACCGGGCCGGAATATACACACATCTCTAGAAGGGCGAAGCTTTGGTCAAGATGATCCGAGTGCGAGATTTCGCGGACCAGAACAGCTTGAGCGTGTCCCGCGTTCACCAGCTCATCGCGGAGGGGCATCTCGAAGCACGACAAGGAAATGCGGGCTGGACCGTAGAGCGTGTAGAGGATCGTTTCGTTCCGCTCTCGCGCCCGCTCAGCTCACCCAACGCTTGGGCGCTTCTGAGGCTCTTGGCGGGTCTCGACATCCCAGAAGTCTCCCCCACGGTTCGCCACAGGTTGCGGGGAAAAATCGCGCGAATGCGAACACATCGACGCCCCGACCTGCTGCTCATGTCATGGATCGCTGCCCGAGCGACGCCCCATACTTTCAGCATCAGCTCTAAAAATATGCATGGGCTCTTGGAGAGCAGCCTGTTGTCGAACGTTAGTCGGTACGCGGAGAACGCCGCGCGGCGCGGCGGTCTGGACTACACGGCCTACATAAGCCCCGTGAACCTAAGAACGTTCATCGACCAATTCACGCAAGTGGAAAGCGCTGCAAACGTCGTCCTCTACGAAACAGAGAACGTCTGGGCGAGTGACCGGCACCTGTCAGATGTCTTGTCCATCGCCGATCGGTTTGATCGAGATAGTCGAAGCGGACCAAACGATACTTTGCTGCTTCTTCGCGGTCTGGCGCTCTGATATTTCAGCGATAGTCGGAGGCACGGCCCAGCGAATTGTGGGCTAGCTTGAGAACACGGCAGCTCTCTCTAGAGGGCTCTAAGAGTTTTCCTCCGCCGCTCCTCAAGAGCGCGGATCTCGGCAAGTCGCTTCAATCCTTCGATAACCTCGGGGTCATCGTCGGACAGGTCACCGGAGGCAAAGTCGAGATCGGGACTCGCGCGCTTCGGAATATCATCTGCCATGAAAGCGAGCATACGCCGGAGACCCAATTCGCCAAGAGCCCCTTGTTCAGAGCCAGTGCCATCCAGGGGTTTCGGCCAAACGATCTAAACGATGCTTCGGGAGGCGATCAAGACGACGAAGGTATCGCTGACGGATCGCCCACGCTGCGGTTCTCGTCTCGGACTCTTCAACCGCTGCGTACATAGGCTCACGGTTATTTTCTTGCACGAAATCTATCCAGCGTTGAAGTTGGCGATCCCATGCGTCTTCGTGAGGACTCCATTCGAAATCATCTAGTGCTTCGAGGAGAGCCACCTTTGAGGGCGAGAGGCGAAGTTGATGACGTCGCTGCTCTCGAAGCCATGCGGCTAGGCGCAGCTCGTGCTCTGATGAATGCTTGCGCGCACTGGCCGGGAAACGCGAGTGGTTTGCCACGAACTCGGCCAGTGCCTCGAAGTTCGCCATCCAACGTTCGCTATGGATTGATGCTTGCACCCGAGAAAGCTAAAGAAAACGGCGGATTCTTGTTCCTCACCGTGAACGCGAAGGTGCATGGGTGGGTCAGGATTACGCTGCCAAAGTCGCTTAGGCGTAGTTCCCAAAGTACGCGAATATTCTCGCGAAAAACAGGCTAGAAAAAGTGTGCAACAAAGGAGAAGATACATACCGTGGAGATTCCGCACTCATATTTTGGATGTGTGCGGGAACTCCGCGGTATGTGCAAACTTGCAAAAGCAGGTGCGAAATACTTTGAGTTTCCGATGGAGAAACCGGTGAATGGACCGATTGAGCCCCTGCCCGAAGACGATCGGGCGTCTGCCGACCGAGAGAGCGTTGACCTCGCTCTCCTGTTAGAAGCGCAGCTAGATGCCAGAGACAAGTCGCCCATCACGCTTCGGGGTTACCAGTTCGACTTCTCCCAGTTCGTGCGTTGGTGTAATCGAAATGGCGTAAGTGCGTTGCCCGCAGACGTACTCTCCATCGTTAGTTACTTGACGGAGGCTTCCCAGATCGTCACTAAAGATGGTGCAGAAAAATACTCACACCGGACTCTGACGCGGTGGGTTACCTCCATCAATCACACTCACGCGGCAAGCATGTACCCACCACCAGGAAATAATCGGCTTGTCAGCAAAACTCTCCGAAGCATTCGACGCAATTCAAGCCGAGAACCTCGCGAACGACGCGCTCTTCTGGCTGTCGACATCGCTCGAATCGAAGATTCACTGAGCTACGACACAGCCGCTGAGGCCCTCAAAAGCATTCGCGATGCGTGCCTATTTCGAGTCGGATTCGAGGGAGCGTTTCGACGCGGCGAACTCGCAGGGATTCAACTTCGCCATATAGAGATCAACGACAGGGGGGCGACAATTCGCCTTCCGAAGTCCAAAACCGATCAGCTCGGGGAGGGATTCACCAAATATTTCATCCGACAAGATGACCCTCGACGATGTTCAGTCTGCGCATTGTCACGGCAGATTCTGGTGCGAAATGCTTCGCTATCAAGCGCTGAGGATCTTGAAGAGCTAGTCATCCGACTATCCGCCAATTTCCATCGACACATTTGCAGCCAGAGAATCAAGTACGTCGACGGATCGGCAAGCCTGTTCACGCCTGTAGTTTGGGGGAGAATCCGTCAAAAAATACTCAATCCCACTGAATGTCACCGGGCAATTATGGCCAGATTGATCAGCGCGGGCTATGACCCCAAGTTGTACGGCTCTCACTCGCTGCGAATCGGGTTTGTGACGCAGGCCGCACTCAACGGTGCCACCAATGATGAGATCAAACGGCAAACTGGACAAAAGTCTGACGAAGTCCTAAACGTCTACAAGCGAGATGTTGACGCTTACCGTCAGAGCGCGATTCACCTGATCTATGGTGAAGCGAAATTTACAAGCTGAGAACCGAATACCTACTTTCTGGACGAACGCAATGCATCTGAACAATCGCCTAAGTAAAGGTATACCGATCTTTCTGACGTGGCCGATACCTCTGAACGGTTGCCCAACCAGCCGGATTAGGTTCCCTCGCAATGAGCGCAACAACGCTGGAAGGGCTCCAAGGGGGTTCGCGGCAATCTCGTAATCTTGAGCCCACGGCGTCGGATGTGACCAGCTACACACGGATCGGACCGCGGGCGGCACAATCGAATAAACGTAGAATGCCGTCCGTCTTCCACGGGTGCCCGTTCACAGGCCGAACACTCAGCAGCGCCATCACCATCGACGTGTGTCACGATCTGCACGACTTCGTTCACGACCTCGCCGCCCCGGCGCACATTCATCTTCCGCGCTGCCCAGCGACGAACGCGCCAATACCCTTGCCTGCTGTTCCCAGATGTCTGGAGTGGGCGACGTTCTTGACTCGGCGGTTATGCGCGAGACAAGAGCTCCTACGGAGACCGCGCCCCAAGTCCTTCACCGACGCTGCGCTCGCCGCGCACGCTGTCACGGAGCTCAACTTCACGCACCCAATAGCTCCAAGCCAAACCCTGTCGGCTACGAACTCGAACTCTCAGATCGCACCAAATCCACATGCATGTGCGACCCCTCGGCCTCGAACCCTGGCAGCTCTGGTTCCTGCTGGATGATTGCATCTGAGAGTTCGAAAGCGATGGCGTCGATGCCTCTGGAGAGATCCTCGAACCGTGCCGCTCTCTCTTCGTCGTCTAGCCCCTCGGTATTCGCAATTGCTTCGACTGCTGCTCGGCGAGCAGCTTCGATATCGGTGACTCGCATGGTGATCAGCCACGTTATTTGCACGAGTTGATCCGCGTCGTCTGCTGTGTCTGGCTGTTCGGGGTCTGTGTCGTTCATCTTCAGGTCTCCAGTTCGTTGTCGAAGCGCGAACCTACGCTTTATAAACTTTCCGCGTTCCTCACCTTCAAATCTTTTGCTGGAATTTCCCCGCCTGCGGCGTCCTCGTCGGATTTGCGTTCGTGAAGCTGGCGGGCGGACCACGCTGCGAGAGACCTCTCGTTCACGTCGGAGCTTCGATGCCGGGGAAGCCTGCCCGTCACATCGACGAACTCCTGAAACTCCGCAGCTCGTACTTCCCGTGCAACCGCAATGGGATTCCAGTCGAATCCCTCAATGCATTCCAGCCTGAGGTGCTGGTACTCGCAGTGCAGGTCCTTGGTGCGAGGGCGACGTTGGTAGCGCAGCCAGTCTGCAAGAGCCTGCTCGACGGCGTTGGACTCTGTCCGCGCGGCCCGGGAGTTGCGCACCGGAATCCGTTGGTTCTCCGCCACGAATTCCTCGACAGCAAGAACTGTTCGAATCCATGAGAGTGCCCTGAGTGGCCGCTCCGACACTGGCCCCGCGATGCCCTGTTCCTCGCGCTCAACTGCGAAAAACAGCAATGACACCCGTTCCTCCGGGCTTCGCCGGGTTGGCGTACGTTCCAATTCCGCGTAGCGCTGGTGCAGGGCGGTGAGTTTTGACATCATGTCGCTTTCTGACACCGCACGGTGCGGTCTCAGAAAGGCTGTGCGCGGCAAAGAGAGGAACTGAGATAGTGCCGGCGAACGGCACCGCCAACCTCGTTTTGGCAACTCCTAATCGAGTACTAGATTCCAGACTCATTCCTCGGCGCCAGGCTCTCAAGCACCGTCGCTGTCAGCGGGTTCACCATCGGATGCCGTTCGATGTAGTGCAGCTTTGTCACGTCTTCGCTGGAATGCCCGAGCATTTCGGCGGCCAGGGCAGAACCTGACCCGCGCGCAAGTGTTGTAGCAACGGTTTTCCTGAAGGTGTGAGGTGTGACCGCTGCAAGGTCGAGACCTTCAAGTAGTGGCGAGCTGTCGCGCACTTTCCGCCATTGGCGCCTGACATTGTTGGGCCACAATGCAGTCCCCTCCCGCGAGCGAAACAGAAGCGTTTCCGGTTCTGGCTCCCCCATCGATGCGATTTGGCGACGCAACGCCTCCGCAGCGAATTCTGGAACGGCAACCATCCGAGATTGCCGCGCTTTCTTGGGATGGTCCTGTCGCGTGAGCCCGTCCTGTTTGGTATTGACGAGGGTGCCTGCGATCGTCACCACGGCGGGGCTTGTCGTCACATCGACGTCACAGATCCTCAGAGCCAGAACTTCCCCGATTCGCGTGGACGTTCCCAGCAGAACCTCGATGATTGTTGCGAGCTGGCCATCTGGGCGTGGACCGAAAACGGACTCCCCTGTGCGCCAGTCCGACAGAGCAGCTCGCACTGCGTGCAGTTCATCCCCGCTTAGGGCCCGGGGTGTCGTGTCAGATTTTGGAAGCCGACCCGCATCACGTACCGGGTTCGACGAAATTGCATCATGCCGAGTCGCTAATCCCATCATCAGGGACAAGACAACTCGGGCATGTTTACCTTTCGACACCCCTTCCCGCGCCAACCGCTTGAGGGTCGCATCAACTCGCCCGACAGTGAGTTCACGAAGCCGGAACTCTCCGAGAAGTGGCAAGATCAGATTTCGAGTATCGCGCTCATATAGTTCCAGCGTCGTCTGATTCAGGCGGCGTTCTGCCCGCACTTCCTCAAGCCAGAATGTCGCAAGATCCTTTAGCTTGGTCTCCCCCGTCAGCGCCGCATCACCCACAGGGATTATTCGGTCAGCGATCCGCTCACGCAGTGTGTGTTCGGCTGCCGAAATGCTCGTTCCCCAAGCCTCAATGGGCCGGACAACACCATCCAAGTCACGAATTCGAGCCTTAGCGACGAAACGGCTGGACTTCTTTGTGGTCGCGATTTTGCCGTAAGTTCCGATCGCCAAAGCCGGGCGGCCCATCAGCGCTGCCCCTGAACATCAAGCCACGCCTCGACAGCGGACGGGCGCCATCTCAACTGGCTGCCCACCTTTATCGCCGGCGGGCCGGTGCGTTTCAGGCGCCAGTCGTAAAGGGTTTTGGGGCTCACGCCCAGATAGTCGGCGAGGGTGTCTACGGAGAAAAGGCGCTCAATTGTTGGCGCGTCGAGGATTGAAGTGTTCACGTAGAGTCATGTGCGCGGCAAGTCCCAGTATGTCTCGGAGATTCTGGGATTGGTTGCGGTTTCTTTATGACTGTTTTGGGTTAGCGCGCTAGTCGACGGATTAGACGCCGCTTTCAGAACGGTTTCGATGCAGGATATGGAGCGCTTGCGTAGACATCCGCAGAGTGGAATCGGAGTGATGCACGAGGACGAAACGCGGTCTGAAGGCGGTGATTCGGATACGACAGGATGCGAGAACAATGATTGACGGCGACGTAACGCCGATTTGAACCGTGCATCTGCCTCGGGGAAGCCCAAACTGAGTGCGGCTATCAACGAGTGAAGAGGTTTACGCCTTCTTCGAAGTCGTCCGCGTGTTTGGCAGATCGTCGTAGGAGTGTGAGCTTTCCCTTCGAATCCCTGTCAGTCCAGTAGCTGCCCGATAGGCGCTTCACAGGGCTGCCAACTATCGACATCACTCCGGACCCGTGATGAATAGGACTGCGCGCGCGGAGGTCCACCTGCGGCTCGTTGGTGTAGATATAGTGCAGAACCCAAGAACCCTCTTCCCTTACAACCCGAGCCAAGGACGACTTTGAAAGCGACTCATTGGAAATGAGGGTGACGCTTGCCTTAGAGCTCGTCTGCCGAATCACCAGGTATACGGTCTTGGCATCAGGGTTATTCCCTGTAGCAGGGTCGACCCAGAGTGACTCAAGCGTTGATTCCCATGTTCCGCTGATATTCCGAGCGACGCCTGGGATCGCTTGGATCGGTGGCAGCTTCCAAAAATACCGATCCCAGAGGATAAGAGACACGGAACAGACGAGAACTGCGATCGAGAAAGAACTCAGGAGACTCGTATCCGGCGAACCAGTCGTGATCCAGGAGCCCGCGACGAAAACCACCGAGATGATTACTGCGATTACCCGAAGGAGAGTCCCGCTGATCATGACTCGAAACCCATGAAATCCCAGGCAGCACTCGCAAAGGTGTGGGTCTCAGCGCGGGTCCATTTCTGTCCGCTAGAAAAAAGGAACTTCCCCTCGTTAACTTCGAGCCAACGGCCGGATGTTTCGGTCGGTTCTGCACCTATAGTCGCGTTGAAAATCTCGGCGAGGCAAGCCTGCATCACGGCTCGCCAAGTTGAGCGTTTGAAGTACTCGTCTGGGCAGTTATAGACAAGGCACTCCAAGAGGTACGACGGCAACTCGCTACTGTGGCCCGCACCCACGAGAACATTCTCCAGACGCTTCAGGATCCGGACGGCCTTCTTGTAGTCACCTCTGGTTCGATCGTCTTTTGCATCTCCGTTCTTAAATTGAAGCTTGGGGTAGTTCTCGACTGTCCCTCCGCCGGATTTGAAGATTCTCGTTCCCTCCCGATAGGAACCATCCGAAAAATAAAGGCGGTAGATGAAACAGGGCACCACGTCAGCGTCAACGCGGGCCGAACTCGAAGAGACCTGAAACGCCGTCGATCCGGCCGTTACGGCACCGGGGAACTTCGCCTGAAGAGCCGCTTTCACCTCCGAGCGAAGCTTCTCTGGAGACCATTCTCCCTCGTAGGGCGCACCCGCTGGATGACCACCTTGGGACGGATCAAACTCCTTCCAGTAGGTGGCCTCCCTGCACTCGACGACGACGTCAACATCGCTGTCCAACTTCACGTTGGTTTTATTGGCATAAGAGCCCTTCGTGTACACATCGAAACTGAAGCCGCTGAAGGCGTCATGTGCAGCGATTGCATCGCGCACCATCCGCTCGGTGCGCTCCTGCTTCTCTTGCTCGGTATCGCTGGACGGTCCTGTCCAGCCCACGAGCTGATCTTCGGTCACCATTCGAGTTCCCCTTCGGGCCATGATGTGAACTTCTCCATCGTCGATCCCGTTAGTTGGTGCCGACTCGGATGTATATGTGAAGAGATATTCATGCTGTTCGCCTCACAGCTTCTTGATGTCCAGGTTGCAGTTGTCGCATTTGACCTGATTAGCCCCCGCTAGCAATCCGCTCGGCTTCCTCGCGCGTCTGTTCGTACAGCCCCATGGCCACCAGCACGTCCTTGACCTTTCCGAAGTCTTCCATCTGAAGCAGTGCCTTGAAAGCTCCGTTGAGCCCGCTGGCCGAGCGATACATGGCATCTTCGAGCTCGTTCACGATGGTGGGCGAACCTTCAAAGTCAGTCTCGGTATTGGCGATCGCCTCAGCCTGAAGCTGCTCGTTCTCAACGACATGGCGCATCAGCGACTCGGCAGCATTTACTCCGTCAACCTCTTCGATTCCGGTTCCGGCAAACAGTTGGTTGATCTTGTCGATAACTTCTTGCAGCAGCCCGTATTTCACTTCGCGCGGCTGGCCAGAACCAGATTCGGTAACTCCAGCGAGCTCCCCCGACTTGTCCGGCGTGAGTCCCAAGTTTTTGGCGTCGAGCTTGCGCAGCCGGTAATGGGTGAGCACGATCTCATCGGTATTGATCTCCGACGGCACCGAATCTTGGCGTTCAATCACACGACGGTAAACCCGCAGGAAAACCGCCCACTTCTCAATGTCAGTGTCACCGTAATCCATGATTTGCGACAGGAAGTCGTAGGCGCGCACGAAGGCGTTCACGGTTCCGCGGAAGTCTTCGAGCCGACCTATTTCAAGGTCATCAGGAGCAGCTTCATCGTTTGCGATGTTCCAGCGATCCCAGAACACGTCGCGTGAGGCTTTGATGTGGGAGTAGAGCGCGTTGTGGCTGGTCTTGTTGAGCCACGCGTTCACCACACCATCCACATCGTGCGGATCGATAATGCTCATGCCACGCAGCTTGCCGAGCATGTCGTGGATGATGTTCGGGTCGGACGGAGTCGTAAGTTCGGCATCCTCGTAGTAGGTCTGGAACGCCGCCAAGATCTCGTCGGGATCATTGACGAAATCGAGGATGTACGTGTTCTCTTTGCCGGGGATCACCCGGTTGAGTCGCGACAGAGTTTGCACCGCAGTGATGCCGGAGAGTTTCTTGTCGACATACATTCCGACAAGCAGTGGCTGGTCGAAGCCGGTCTGGAACTTGTTGGCGACGATCATCACCTGGAACTCGTCCCCACCGAAAGCCTTCTCCAGCGCGCGCCCTTTCAGGCCGGGATTCATCGAGGTTTCGGTTAGCTCATTCGAACCCGATTCGGGATCGTTGACGGAACCCGAGAACGCGACGAGAGCGCCGAGCTCCCCCTGAAGTTTGCGGTCCTTCAGGTACTTGTCGATAGCGATCTTGTAGCGCACCGCCTCTTTACGAGAACCGGTAACAATCATCGCTTTTGCACGACCACCAAGTTCAGTGCGCACGTTAGCCCGGAAGTGTTCCACGATGACGGCGACCTTTTGGGCAATGTTGGTGGGGTGCAAACGCACCCAGCGCATGAGCTCGTTATTCGCCTTAGAGGTGTCAACTTCTAATCTCTCGCCCGCACTTTCGGAGTGCGCGATCTCGAAGGCGAGGTCATAAGAGAGGTAGTTCTTGAGCACGTCGAGAATGAAGCCTTCTTGGATGGCTTGCTTCATCGAGTAGAGGTCAAACTCTTTCTTCACCCCGGTTTCGTCTTCACGCCCGAACAGCTCCACCGTTTTGCCTTTTGGCGTGGCGGTGAAGGCGAAAAATGAGATCGTTCCGACTCCGACTTTGCGAGCCATGAGATCGGCAAGCACGTCTTCAACATCGAGTGTTTTCTCGTCGGCATCAACGGCATCCGCAGTGCTGGTGGCTCCGACTGTGAGCACTTGTTTGAGGGATGCTGCGGCTTCTCCGGTTTGGGAGGAGTGGGCTTCGTCGGCAATGACCGCATACTTGCGCCCGACGAGGCCTTCGTTTTCTTCGATCACGCTGAGGGCGTGGGGGAAGGTTTGAAGGGTGACGCCGATGATTTGTTTGTTGCCGAGGAGAGCTTCGGCGAGTTGTTTTGATTTGGATGCGTCTCCGCCACGTGTGATGGGTTGAAAGACCCCGGTGGTCGTTTCGAGTTGTTCGACTGCTCGTTGTAGTTGACCATCGAGCACTTGCCGGTCTGAGACGACGATGACGCCGTTAAAGATCTTGTTGCCGGCGTCGTCATGGAGTTGGGCCATACGGTGGGCGGTCCAGGCGATCGAGTCGGTTTTGCCGGATCCGGCGGAGTGCTGGATGAGGTAATTGTGTCCTGGGCCTTCGGTGGTGACAGCGTGTTCGAGTTTGGTGACGGCTCGCCACTGGTGGTACCGCGGGAAGCGCAGGTAGCGCGCGTAGGTTTTCTTGCCGTCGAGGGAGTCGGTGTGTTCCTCGAAGCGATAATGGAGGAAGCGGCCGATGAGGTCGAGCCAGGTTTCGCGTTCGAGGATTTGCTCCCAAAAGTACGAGGTAGGGCTGGTGTTGGTATCAGCGGCCGCATTTCCGGCACCGTTGTTCTTGCCGCGGTTGAAGGGTAGGAACCGGGTGTTGTTGCCGTCGAGCTTGGTCGTCATGTGTACTTCTTCGTTGGTGACAACGAAGTGCACGAGAGCGCCCCGCCCGAAGCTCAGGAGTGGTTCGCCGTCGGGCTTGCGATCTTGGGCGTACTGCTTGAGGCCGGCTTTGAGGTCCTGGGTGAGGTCGGTTTTGAGCTCGATGGTGGTGACAGGGATGCCGTTGACGAATAGTACGAGGTCGATACGGTTCTGATTGCGGGTCGAGTACTCAACTTGACGCATAACGCGTAGCCGATTCTTCGCGTAGCGCTCAACAGTTGCGGGGTTCAGAGCGGTTGCGGGACGTGCTTGAAAAAGGCTGAACTTGGCGTTGAGTACGCTGACCGGCTTCTTGATCGCGTTGAGTGTTCCGCCCGCGTTCATAGGCTCGGTGTTCAAAACTTGGACAATGCGGTCAAGAATTTGCTTGCGTCCCTGATTTTGGGACACTTCGGATGCGTCGGGTTTGACGATCTTGTCGAGCTGCCCAGGCTGGGTGTCGTTCAGCCATGCCCAGATGTCATCAGGGAACAGCGCCCGTTCGCGGTCATACCCGAGGTCGTCAGGTGAGTATTCCCAGCCGTGCGCTGCCAGGTATTCGCAGATTTCTGTTTCGAAGGTGTCTTCATGATGTAGCTGCATTACGCCACCGCTCCGTGTTCACGAACATCAATCTTGCCGGTCACTGCCGCGGAAATAAGAGCTGCGCGGCGTTCCTGCGAAAGCACAATCGCTTCTTTCGCGTCCGCGATGGTAGCGTCCAGCTCGGCTGTTTCTCGATCCAAACGAACCGCGATTGAGAGTTGCTGGTCACCTGGCGGGAACGCAATAGGCAAGTTCTCTATCACCGACATCCCGATGTTCTGCTGCGTCCCGAAGTTCCAATGAAGACGAACTGACTCTTGAAACTGGAACGACTTGAGCGCGTACATCACGAATCGTGCATGAGCTCCATCGCCACAACGTATCGCTGCCAGCGGCGACCAAATATTGAACGGAGTATCAATATCGACAATCGCGACAACCCCGGTAGTAGCGCCCGACTTAACCATATAAATGTCGTCAAATTTTGGGCTGTATTTCTGCGAGTACTTCGCGTTGTCCTCAGCAGTAATGAATCCACGGATTTTTTCCATGTTCAACATCCCTGAACCGACTGCTTCCGCTGACACGAAGGGGATTCCCTCGTCGTGCATTTCCGGCGTCTCGTGAGGGCCGTCCGTTACCGGCACGCTGACGAACTGCTTAATACGTCTGATATCCCATGTCTCCGGAATTTCTCCGAGCCAGTCGACTCCGCTGTCTTTCATGGCGACGGTCGGGTCGAGGCCTTTGGTGACGGCGTGGCTGATCGTCGCGGCACGCCGCTCGGCGAGCAACCCGATGAGTTCCTCCTGATCCGCGATGAACGCGTCAATCTCCGCCGTCTCCCGATCCAAGAATTTGGCGATCTGGACCTGTTCGATAAAAGTAGGCATTGGCACTCCAAGCCGACTCAGCTTTTCGGCCGTCAAATGCATGATGGTCGCCTTATTGCATGCGGCTTCAACAGCTCCCGAAGCGACCAGCATGCTCATCAGATAGTCCAGGAACGCCCCAATCGACAATCCGGAGATGGGGCGAAGTCTGTTGACAGAGTTCTGGAAAATCCAGCCGGGCCTAGCGACAGCTAGATGCACACTCCGGCCAACTGAACCGCCCTCTACCACGAGAACATCATCAGCTCTTAGGCCTAGCACGGCCAACTCCGAAGGAGAGGCCCACATGCTCCTGATCAGGTCCTCGTTTTCACGAATCCCTGCGTCCTGGATCATCCCCGCATAGAGATACGGCGACTCGACGTCCGTGCTGCTGGCCGCGGAGGGTTGAAGCATCTTCCCTAACGTTACTTCGGCAAGCCTCTTTATCTCTGCTGATTTCCAGTGTGCGGGAATCGGCCCAAGTGGTGACTCTTTGTACTCGGGATACGGCTTGAGCTCGTTCATGCCTTCACCGCTTCGAGGCGTGCACGAATTCGCCCGAGCACTGTATCAAGGTCGACGTCGATCTCTTCCAGGGAGCGCGGAGGCACATATTTATAGAAGTGACGCGTGAACGGGATCTCGCAACCTTCCTTCGTCTTCGACTCATCAATCCAGGCATCCGGTGCGAACGGTTTCACCTCGCGCTCGAAGTATTCGTGGATGTCCTCATCCCAAGGAACGTTCTCTGTATCACGCAGTGTCGAGTCCGCTTCGGGATGCTTCTTGGAGTCCATGATGATTGGGGCAGAATCATCTCGCTCCGACAAGCCAGCAACAAATGCCTTCAGTTGAGCCGCGCTGAGCACAACACCAGCCGACTTCAGCCGCGACTCAACCTGCTTACTGAAAGCAGTCGCATCCGTCATCGACTCGATCGGATTCACCTCAACCTGTTTAGCGAACGCCGACCAATCTGCGCCCGCCTTCTCCAACACCTTCACCTCACGTGCAACCACGAAACGTTCCGGGGTCAACGCCCAATTCAGCCGCAACGTTCGCTCGACGGTAATAGTTCGGTAGAAGAAGTCCTCCGTCGTAAACCACTTCGAACGCTCATCCTCGGCGGTGCTGTCATACAGCTTCACGAACGCGGCGATATCCTTATCGCCAAGCTCGTTGCGCTTCGAGCCCAAACCTTTACGCATCTTACGGAACAGCTTCGAACCATCAATCAGCTGAACCTTGCCCACACGCTCCGGGCTCTTCTTCGTTGACAACACCCAAATGTAGGTAGCGATACCGGTGTTGTAGAACATGTCCGACGGCAACGCAATAATCGCCTCCAACAAGTCACGCTCAAGAACCCACTTGCGGATGTTCGACTCCCCCGAACCCGCACCACCCGTAAACAACGGGCTACCGTTCAACACAATCGCAGCACGACCGCCACCATCCTGGGCCGGGCGCATTTTCGAAATCAGATGCAGCAAGAAAAGCATCGAACCATCGGACACCCGCGGCAAACCTGGGCCGAAGCGGCCCGCGTATCCGCGTTCCCTATGCTCCTCGGTCACAGCCTTCTGCTGCTTCTTCCAATCCACACCGAACGGCGGGTTAGAGAGGCAATACGAGAACGTGCTGTTCGTGTGTCCATCGTTCAAGAGCGTGTCGCCGAACACGATCGCATCCACCGACTGACCTTTTACTGTCATATCGGCCTTACAAATGGCATACGACTGCGGGTTGATCTCCTGCCCCGCCAACGTCAACGTCGCACTCGGGTTCGCCCGGCGGATGTGATCCTCCGCGACCGACAACATCCCACCAGTGCCCGCTGTGGGGTCGTAGACCGACCGCACAACGTTCTGCTTCGCCAACGTGTCAGACTCCGGTGCCAGCAACACGTCGACCATCAGCTCAACAACATCGCGCGGAGTGAAGTGCTCACCAGCAGTCTCATTCGAAGCCTCCGCGAACTTACGGATGAGCTCCTCGAAGATGTGGCCCATTTCCTCATTAGGCACAGTCGCCGGAGACAAATCCACCTCAGCAAACTTCTGGGTCACCAAGAAGAGAAGATCGTGCTCTTCCAGCTCAACCAACCGTTCAGCGATTTTGTACTTATCGAAGATGTCTTTGACGTTCTCCGAGAAGCCATTGGCGTAGTCGAGAAGGTTCGCCGCGACGTTCTCCGAATCGCCCAGCACCGACGCCATGTCGAAGCGCGACTCGTTCCAGAACGAATAGTCGTGACCGGCCTTGTTGCGCAGCAGCGACGCTCGCACCGGAACGTCCTGCTTCTTCGCGTCTTCCACAGCAGTGAACACAGCCTGTTTCGTGGGCGCGAGCACAGCATCCAAACGGCGCAGAACCGTGAACGGAAGAATGATGTCGCCATATTGGTGAGCTTTGAAACTGCCTCGCAGTAGATCAGCGATTGACCAAATAAAAGTGGCGTGGTTGTTGCTCAAAACTTAGTACCCCTCATTAACACGTATTTCGAATGCTATCGGGAATCGCAGACATCGCCGTCGGGACACTGAGGTTTGGTCCTATAGGGACGTGGCCATCTCTGGCTATTCGTAGATCTCAATCGATTCGGCGGAATACAGCTCGGTCTGCGCAACTCCTTCGCAGTCGCAATTCCGAAAAAAGCGGATCGCAAACTCAAAGTGTTGGGTTTGTGTTGGATTACTCACCGGCGTCCCGAAATCCAACAGAAAAAGCCCCGGACTTCGTGAGAAATCCGGGGCGCATTGTCGGGCTGACAGGATTCGAACCTGCGATCCCTTGGCCTGCATTCGACAGCCCCTACGCGGCGTGGTTTATCGACGAACAGATGCGCGGACCGAATGCGATTCCGAAGCGTCCCGTGCCGAACCGACTCCTGTTTCAGGACTCTCATGGATCCGTCATGCTCGTTGGATGCTGGGGGCGCCTTCACCACGTAAATTTGATGGGGCCGGGTAGCGGACTAATTCAGGCTACATACGCGGTACTCGGTGTCGAAAATGACTTGGATTACCGGTACCTGAATGGTATCCAAAGTGAGATTAGCGGGCTTCGAAACTGGCTTGGGGTAAGTAGCGTCACGGAATCAGTTGAGTGGTCACCGCCTCGAATTGCAACAGTTACCGCCACATCCGCGGCTGCGATAGCCGTGGGCGAAGGCGAAGCTCTTCGGCTCCTACCGACCTGGAAATTGGATCACGACGAAGACGCGATAATCATCCGCGATCGGGTGCTCTGCGACTCTCGTTCCGAGGTTGCCCTCGACTGGGCGGAAATGCAGAAGCAACACTTTGCTCTCCGCGATCTGCTGGTCATTTCGCAATGGCGCGCCGAAGTCTCATCGATAACGCACGTATCGCGGAACGACGATACCTACACGTCCCAAGCCGGAGAAATCTCTCCACTCTGGCGCGAGATCATTCCGGCCCGCCCTTTCGATGAAATCTCCCCGATCCGTCTGCGGCGTCACCTAATCCAGTATTCAGAGATCGGAGTGGCTGGAGTTTCAAAATGGTTGGCCTTACGCGACTCGTTCGCGCGGGCGCTTGATCCGATCATTTCGACCCGCTACTTGAAGAATGCAACCCCACTAACTTTACTTGCGCAATCCGGGCCTGGCATCGAGGCATTGGGATATCTAATCCTCCGACGAGACGGAATCAAGAAAGACGCGGCAGCAGCTCAGTCACTGCGCGCTCGACTTGATCGAATACTGCTCGACGTCGGAGACGTGCTTCCGTTCGATGGCGAGGTATGGGCATCTAAAACAGTTGCCACCTACAACTCGTTGAAACATGCAAACCGCAAGCCCCCGATTGAGATCGACATGATAAATCGATGGAGGGAGACCTGTCTCGTGCTCCGCGCATGGGTTGCCCTTGAGTTAGGCACGCCGCGCGTAGACCTGACCGCCCGGATAAAAGAGGACGCCCAGTCTCACCCCTACTCGTTGATGACCCCATAGCCGATCCCTGCCTCTCGCCACCCCGCTGGCCGCGATTTCGCCTGTCGCCTACGGCAAAGTGCAGAAATATTGAGGCCGACGAGGTAGCCCGAGGTATATTCACTAACGTGGCCGACTTTATGGCTTCGTGAATTGGAGACGATGTGGACTTCGACAAGCTTTTAAATGAATCTACGGACGCCCCGTTGACTGACCCGCGAGAGCTGTACGAGCAGCTTCCCTACAAGGCGAAGAACTACGGCTACATGCGAGACGTTCAGGCGCAGATTTTGACGCAGTGGGATAAAAAACGTGATCAGCGAGACATCGTGATCAAGGTAAATACGGGTGGCGGCAAAACTATCGATGGTCTGGTGATTCTCCAGAGCTATCTCAACGAGGGAATTCGCCCGGCCCTATACGTGGCACCAAACAAATACCTCGTGCAGCAAGTAGTGAACGAAGCCGCAAACCTCGGGATCCCGGTAGTCACCGATCCCGAGGATTCTGATTGCATCGCCGGGGACGCGATCGCGGTCGTAACCGGAGCGAAATTGTTCAATGGGCACACTGTCTTCTCTGATAATCGCCCAAGCGCTCCCCGCGTCTCAATCGGCGCTGTTGTAATTGACGACGCGCACGCCGTCCTAACGACGCTCAGAGACCAATTCTCGGTAACGATTGCCCGAAATAACCCGACTTTCAGCGAATTACTCGACCTGTTCGAGGATGATTTGAAAGTCCAGGCCCCGGATGTGTTACTCGACATAAGGGAAAACGAAGGAGGCGGATTCGCCCGCGTACCGTTCTGGACGCTTTCAAACAAGCTCGACAAGGTCCGCGCGATACTTCGTCGATACTCGCCCGACAACGAGTTCGATTATGGGCTGGATGCGATTCGCGAGGTGCTCAGCTTGTGTCGCATCGTGTTTACGCGTTACGCGCTCACGATAGTCCCCCCGTGCCCACCAATCGGACGGGTTCACAGCTTTGCGGAAGCTCAGCGTCGCGTATTCCTGACTGCGACCTTGGCGAATGACAGCTCGTTGATTACCGATTTCGACGCTGCCCCCGAATTTGTGACTGAGCCCATTCAGCCGCTGACCGCCGGGGACATTGGCGAACGCATGATTCTCGCACCCCAAGAGATAAACCCAGAGATTTCGGCAGACGAACTAAGGGCCGAGATCGCGCTACTCAGCAAGAAATACAACACGCTGGTAATCGTTCCAAGTGACAAAGCCATGGACAACTGGAGCGACCACACTCCTCGTCTCGCTACAAAGGACAACATCACGAAGGTCGTCGAGGCGATGAGAGGAAAGCAGCATGTGGGCCTAGTGGTCGCTGCAAACAAGTACGACGGGATCGACCTCCCGAACGATGCTTGCCGGATTCTTGTCATTGACGGACTTCCGCAAGCGTTCAGCGGCGACGAACGCCTCGAATCATTGATGCAAAGAACCATTGGCGGTGCGGATGACCGCCAGGTTCAGAGGCTGGAGCAAGGGATGGGCCGCGCAGTCCGTAGCAACGAAGACCATTGTCTCGTGTTCTTAATTGGGCGCAGGTTGTCGCAGCTCACTGTAGATCCAAAAACTCTCGAACGGTTTAGCCCTGCCACCCAAGCACAGCTCAAGGCCTCACGAATCATCGCAAAGACTATGGATAACCAGCCGCTTGAGAAGATCATTGAGACGGCGAATCAAGCGCTCACCCGCGATACTGCATGGGTCAAATACGCGAAGAAACAACTCCGATCGCTAGCACCCGCTGAAGCGCGCGTGGACGCCTCAGCTACCGAGATGCGTCAAGCCTTCGATGCAGCATCAGATGGCGACCTAGAGAGCGCTGCAACTCGGCTGACTGCGGCCGCTGACGCCACCCCCGATCGTCGTCAAGCTGGGCAGTTGTTCGAGCAGGCCGCTGTGTACACGGAGCGCTACGACCCGGCACGAGCCCAGAGCCTTTTGGCGATCGCGCGAGCTAAGAACCAGTACGTCCTCCGCCCCTTGACGGGAATCACCTATAAACCGCTTACTTTCGTGGGGACTCAAGCTGCAAAGGTTGCCGAGCGAGCGACAAGTATGTTCGGAACCCCCGTTGCTCTCCGGGTAGCCGTGGAAGATATTCTCGACCGGCTGCGATTCGACCCAACTGCCACCGAGGAGTTCGAAGAAGCCGTACTCGAACTTGGTCTGTTCCTTGGGTTGGGTTCGCAGAGACCGGAGCGGGAGCTTGGGCAAGGACCTGACAATCTGTGGGTAATTGAGCCTGGCCGGTTCTGGGTGATCGAGGCGAAGAGTGGCGCAATCAGCGAGTTCATCAGCAAGCGAGACGCCGGGCAGCTCGGCGAGGCCATGCAGTGGTTCGGTCGCAAATATCCGGCCGATCAGGCCGCTACGCCGGTCATGATCCACAAGGAGAAAAAGCTACATGGATTGGCAACGGGACCTGTTGGTATGCGCGTTATCAATGCTCGGGGGTTAGGAGAACTGAAGGCCGACGTGCGAGCGCTCGCGGAGGGCCTGGCAACCAATGGCTGGGCGGATTTGGCAAATGTCGCGCGATTGTTGGACGGCCACAAGCTAGACGCTACCGGTCTAATCTCCCGGCTGGTTTCAACGACGGGCGGTACAGCCTAGCGACGCAGCTTTGCGCACCGCCGCGATATGCGGCTCCGGCTTGCAGCTCGACGCGTATGCGCAGCGGAGCGACAAATCGATGCGTGGCCCGGCTCAATGACATCTAAACCCCAAAGTCCCGGAGCCTGGCCGGGATCGACGATAGATCGGCGCCCCTGCCACTCGCAGCGCTATGGGCATCTTGCTTGCAGGATGCAGAACAGGGGCCTGCAAAGCTGGTTTACCAAGGGCATTGATTGAGCGAAAGTTCAAAGTGTTGGGTTTGTGTTGGGTTGCATGCCTGCGTAGCAAAAACCCATAGAAAAAGCCCCGGACTTCGTGAGAAATCCGGGGCACATTGTCGGGCTGACAGGATTTGAACCTGCGACCCCCTGACCCCCAGTCAGGTGCGCTACCAAGCTGCGCTACAGCCCGCGACAACTCAAATAGCTTACCGTGAAAACTGTGCGCCGATGTTCAGAATGAGGCCGAAACGGCGGCCGGGGCCAAATCAGTTCGGGGCGACACCAAACGCGGCGGCGAAGAACTTGCGTTCATGCTCCGTCGACGCTACGAACGCCGTCAGCATCGCGTCCCGAACCTGCGGGGTTGCGTCTGCCGCGAGCGCCGTCACAATCGTGATCGCCTGCTCCGTGGCATCCGTGAATGCTTGGTCGGCATACGTTGTCAGCCAGTCCGCGTAGGGGTGCTCAGCGTGCGCCAGCGGATGCAAGCGCGAACCGACATCGTGGTACACCCAGAAACACGGCAACAGGGCCGCGGCGAGCACCGCATAATCCCCGCGGGCCGCCGTCGCCAACAGGTGGTTCAGGTACCCGGTCGTCGTCGCACTGGGCGTCGCCGCGAACACCTCCCCCTCGGGAGACCACGACTCGTGCAACTGCAGCTCCGTCACAATGCAGCCCTCAGCACTCGATGCCCAAAACACTTGCTCCGCCGCCGTCGGAGCCAGTCGGGCAGCTTCGGCGAGCGCCCGCGCAAAGTCCCGCAAATAGAGCGCATCCTGAGCCAGGTACCAAACGAAGTCACCCCGGTCGAGAGACCCATCACCGAGGGCGCACACAAAGTCGCCCGCATCAATCTGCTTCCGAATGCCCGCCACCTCGGCCCACCAGTGCTCCCGCACCTCAGCCGCGGTCGGCGCCGTCTCGACACCCCCGCGCTGCCACAACCCCGCAAAGTGGCTTATGGGGCCACGCCCGCTCCCCACCTGCAACGACGCCCCCGCACGGATGCTCTCACTCAACCATCGCTTCGACTCCCCCACAGCGGCAGCCCACTCACCGCCGGCCGCAATCCGGGTCGCGAGCGCACTCGACAGCGAACACCCGGTTCCGTGCGTATTCGTGGTGTCAATACGGATGCCGGCAAACTCGGTCACGACCGGCACGTTCCCTTCACGGGCATCCACGAGCGCATCCGGAGCCTCGGCTCCGCTCAAGTGTCCGCCCTTCGCCAGTACCCGCACCCCGTAGGAGGCAGAGACTCGCGCCGCCTGCTCCAAAACCTCAGGCCAGGTCTCGGCGGCAGGTTCCGCGGCGATGATCGCGAGCTCCGGAATGTTCGGAGTCACCACGTCACACACCCGCACCAGCTCCCGCAGCGCCTGCTCCGCCTCGGCATCCAACAGTCGATCGCCACTCGTGGCGACCATCACCGGGTCAAGCACCACCAACGGCGGACGCACCAGATCAAGCCACGCGCGCACGACACCAACGACCTCGACAGTGCCGAGCATCCCAATCTTCACGGCATCAATCGCTATGTCGTCGCTGAGGGCATCCAACTGCTCGCGCAGAAACGAGGCGGGCGGCACATGCACCCCGCGCACCCCCTGCGTGTTCTGGGCGGTCAACGCCGTGATGGCAGCCATCCCGTAGCCACCATTGGCGGCAATCGAATTGAGGTCAGCCTGGATGCCGGCACCACCCGAAGGGTCGCTGCCTGCGATGCTCAAAACGCGAGGCACACGAGGTACACGAGGTACACGAGGTACACGTGACTCGCGAGAGACTCGCTCACCCCCGCTCACGCGTTCTCCCCCACACGATCTGCAGCCCACGCTTCGGCGAGCGCCCGCGCCGCAGCCCGAGGATCAGCCGCGCCACAGATCGCCGAAACAACGGCAGCACCATCAGCGCCCGACGCCCGCAACAGCCGCAGATCATCCACACCAATGCCACCGATCGCAACGGAGGGCAGCTTGCTCAACGCAATGAGCTCAGCCAAGCGGGCGTGACCGAGAGCAACAGGCGCATCCTTTTTGCTCATCGTGGGGTGCAAAGCACCAATACCGACGTAGTCGACACCCGCCGAGCGCACACTGGCCTCAGAGAGCTGGTCCTCAGTGGCGGCACTCAGCCCCACAATCGCATCCGGCCCCACAAGGGCACGCACCGCAGCAAATGGTAGGTCACCCTGACCAACATGCACCCCGGCAACCCTGGCACCCACTTCACGGGCAGCCAAGTACACATCCGCTCGGTCGTTCACGAGCACCGGAACCTTCAACGCCACCGCCGTCGACACCCGCAACACCAGATCAAGAAACGCGCGCGCCGGCAAGTCCTTTTCGCGCAACTGCACAATCGTCACTCCCCCGGCCACCGCCTCATAGATGAGTTCGACAAGATCGTGACCGGCAGCGCGTGCCTGGGCAGAGTCCGTCACCAGATAGGTAGAAAGGTCGAAGCTCCGCCGGTTGCCGTTCATGGTTGTGACACTCACACCGCTGCCCCTCACGCGATCACCGCCCGCTCGGCGAGGTCATCCACCGACACTTCACTCAGCGCATCCAGCAACGCCACCGCGAAACTACCCGGCAGCGCCGAACGCTCGGCCGCCAGATCCGCCGCCACCGTGTACACGCTCGTTGCAGCAACCGCCGCAGTCAGGCTATCCGGCGTCACGGCAGCAAAGGCCGCCATGATCGCCCCAAGAGCACAACCACCACCCGTCACCTTCGTGAGTACCGGATGCCCATTCGAGAGCCGCACAACACTCTCGCCGTCCGTCACCACGTCGGTCGCTCCCGAGATAGCAACAGCGCCACCGGATGCCCGCGCCAGACTCCGCGCTGCGGCGAGCGCATCATCCACACTATTGGTGCTGTCGACACCACGACCACCGGCACCGAGTTCGGCGAGCGCCATAATCTCCGAGGCGTTGCCGCGCACAATCGAGGGGCGCAGGTCACGCAACTGGTGTGCAAGAGGGGTGCGCACCGGGAGGGCGCCAATCGCAACCGGGTCAAGCACCCAGGGGGTTCCCGCAGCGCTGGCGGCGGGTGCTGCCTCGAGGGCGGCCGCACGCTGTTCAGCGCGGCACGTGCCGAGGTTGATGAGCAGGCCAGAAGCGACCCCGGCAAAGATGCCCGCCTCATCCGGAATATCAACCATCGCGGGCGCGGCCCCCACCGCGAGCAGAGCGTTAGCGGTGAAACCCACCACCACGCTATTGGTGATGCACTGCACGAGAGGCGCAGTCGATCTCACCGCCTCGAGCGCTTCTTGAGTGGCGGTCAGTAGGTGCTGTGGCGTACGCGACATGCGCGACATCCCTTCGCTAGTTCTAACTAGATCAGGTTCGACGGGTGTGTTCTCAGCCCCGCAGGGCACCCCGTGTCACAAGTTGTGCCTCCACGATACCGGGTCGCGGCGGCAGCGTGTTCACCCCGTGTTCTCCCCTGTGCTCGCCGCCATGTTCGCCTCGTGTTCGCCTGAGGCGCAAGCCTTTCTGGTCTCAATCACTGACGGATGTCGGTCCCCTGAGACACAATAAGAAGGACGACCGATCTGTGCGCCGCTGTCACTTCCGGCTGCTGCGTCGTCCGCCACTGTGAATATGACAGGATTTTAATGACCAGCACGACCCCGATTACCGGCAGCATTCCGCTGGCTGGGCCCGAAGCGCCCGGTACTGCTGGCGCGGTCGATCACAGCGGCCGCAACCGCCTTGTCATCGGCCTCATGCTCGCGGCCACCTTCGTGGTTTTCCTCAACGAGACCTCGCTCGTCGTCGCCATCCCCCGCATCATGGCCGACCTCAACATTCAGCCGAGCACCGCCCAGTGGCTGTCGACCTCGTTCATGCTCACCATGGCGGTAGTAATTCCGATCACCGGATTCCTCATCCAACGCTTCTCGACCCGCACAATCTTCATCACCGCAATGTCCCTCTTCACCACGGGTACGCTGCTTGGCGCAGTTTCTCCCACGTTCTTCGTGCTCATCGTTGGACGGGTCGTCCAGGCCTCTGGCACCGCGATGATGCTTCCGCTGCTCATGACAACAGTGATGACTCTCGTTCCGCCAGCCACTCGCGGCAAGACAATGGGAAACGTCTCCATCGTCATGTCAATGGCACCCGCTGCCGGCCCCACCGTTGCCGGGCTCATCTTGGCGGTCTTCGACTGGCGCTGGGTATTCATCGTGATGATCCCCATCTCCGTCATCGCGCTCGTACTCGGCATCACCAAGGTCAAGAACGTCACCGACCCGAGCAAGGTCTCGATTGATGTGCTCTCCGTCATCCTGTCCGCCGTCGCCTTCTCCGGCCTCATCTATGGGCTCTCCAGCCTCGGCGAATCAGCCAGCGGCACCACAGTGCTCATCGCACCAGCGA
>Ga0307486_1000501_pt1 | contig 35976 bp, 38 predicted proteins | sample CBIW02metaG_FD_203663 | JGI IMG/M metagenome (GOLD analysis project Ga0307486, IMG submission 203663) | Sea-ice brine microbial communities from Beaufort Sea near Barrow, Alaska, United States - CBIW 0.2 | ecosystem: Environmental > Aquatic > Marine > Coastal | place: USA: Alaska | collected... | reverse complement strand
ATATAAAAGATGTTTAATTTTACAAAAAACTTATAGCTATGTACGGATCCATAAAAGAACATTTAGAAAAGGAAATAGAAGAAATTAAAGAAAACGGTCTTTATAAAAAGGAACGTATAATCACTTCTCCGCAAGGTGCGGTGATAAAAATTTCCACAGGTCAAGAGGTAATTAATTTTTGTGCCAATAATTATTTGGGGCTTTCTTCACATCCGGAAGTTATTCAGGCTGCCAAGGATACCATGGATTCTCACGGCTTTGGAATGTCAAGTGTCCGGTTTATTTGCGGAACACAGGACATTCACAAAGAACTGGAAAGTAAAATAGCCGATTTTTACGGGACTGAAGACACCATTTTATACGCAGCCTGTTTTGATGCGAACGGAGGGATCTTCGAACCTTTGTTATCTGCAGAAGATGCCATTATTTCCGATTCCCTAAACCACGCATCTATAATAGACGGAGTGCGTTTATGCAAAGCGGCAAGATACAGATATGAAAATGCCAATATGGAGGATCTGGAAAAACAACTTATCGCTGCCAATGAAAAAGGAGTTCGTTTTAAATTAATTGTAACCGATGGTGTTTTTTCTATGGACGGAGTTGTTGCTCCTTTGGACAAAATTTGTGATCTGGCCGATAAATATAATGCGATGGTGATGATCGACGAATGTCACGCTGCAGGATTTATTGGAAAAACAGGAATAGGAACCCTTGAAGAAAAAAACGCTTTAGGAAGAATAGACATTATTACAGGAACCCTTGGAAAAGCGCTGGGAGGAGCAATGGGAGGATATACTACCGGTAAAAAAGAAATTATAGAACTACTTCGCCAAAGGTCCAGGCCTTATTTATTCTCCAATTCACTTGCGCCTGCAATCGTTGGGGCTTCCATCAAGGTTTTTGAAATGCTTAAGGGAAACACTTCGCTTCGGGACAAATTAGAGGAAAATACAAAATATTTCAAGGAAAAGATAAAATCCGCAGGATTTGATATTATAGATGGCGATTCCGCTATTGTACCTGTGATGCTTTATGATGCTAAACTATCCCAAAATATGGCTGATCGTTTGCTGGAAGAGGGGATTTATGTGATTGGGTTCTTTTTCCCTGTTGTACCTAAGGGAAAAGCGCGAATAAGGGTGCAACTTTCTGCAGCTCATGAAAGGGAACATTTGGATAAAGCTATCAAAGCATTTACGAAAGTGGGCAAGGAATTGGGAGTAATTTAAGATTTGAAAAATAATTAAATAATTTAATTGTTAAATAATTTAATTATTTTTAATTTTAATTTAGCTTATTTCTTGAAAATTCAATAGAAAATGCCCCTTTAACAAGCTTTTTTTCAGTATAAAGCCTTGAAAACAGTACTATACCCGACTTTATTAAGAAAACTTTATTAAATTTAACTTTGTAAAGATTGAATTTGCGCATACTTTTGCTTCAATTAACACTTAAAACTAAAATAACAAATATGAAACATCTTAGCAGATTTTTATTAGCTTCATTATTTGTCCTGGCATTTACTTCGGTACAAGCACAGGATCAAAACAACCCTTGGGCCATTGGCATTGGGGTAAATGCGGTTGACTTTTACCCAACAGGAGAAGATGCTCCTTTAGGCGGTATGTTTGATGAATATTTTAATACCGGAGACCACTGGAACGTTTTACCTTCAGTTTCAAAACTATCTGTTGCCAGATATATTGGTAGCGGATTTGCAGCTGAACTTGCAGGTTCTGTAAACCAAATTAGTAAATTTGGAGATCAGGAAGTAGCTGATTTGTCTTACTATGCAGTAGACGGAGCAATAAATTACAACCTAAGAACCTTGCTTAATAACAGTTGGTTTGATCCTTTTGTTGGTGTTGGTGGTGGTTATACCTGGGTTGATCAAAATGGTGCAGCAACAGTAAACGGTACTGCGGGTCTTAATTTCTGGTTTTCAGATAATATCGCCCTTAACGTTCAATCTACCTACAAACATGCTTTTGATAACGGTGCAGATTCACATTTTCAACATGCAGCCGGAATTAAATTCGTTTTTGGAGGTAAAGACACCGATGGTGATGGAATCTACGACAAAGATGATGAATGTCCTGAAACTCCAGGTTTAGCCGAGTTTAACGGATGTCCTGATACTGATGGTGATGGAATTGAAGATCGTAAAGATGCTTGTCCTGAAGTAGCTGGTTTAGCTCAATTTGATGGATGTCCTGATACTGATGGTGATGGTGTTCCAGATCCTAAAGATGAATGTCCTACAGTTGCCGGTCTTCCAGCTTTAAACGGATGTCCTGATACTGATGGGGATGGTGTTGCCGATCAACTTGACGACTGTCCAAACGAAGCAGGTCCTGCAGAAAACAAAGGATGTCCTTTCGTAGACCGTGATGGTGATGGTGTTTTAGATAAAGATGATCAATGTCCTGATGTTGCAGGAACCGTAGCAAACAAAGGTTGCCCAGAGGTAACCGCAGAAGCTATTGCTACCTTGAATGAATATTCTAAAACCGTATTGTTTGACCTGAATAAAGCCACAATCCGTTCTGAATCTGGAGAAGCATTAACTTCAATTGCAGAAATCATGAAAGAATATCCAACTACTGTATTCCACATTGGAGGACATACAGATAGTATGGGAAGTGATGCATACAACTTGAACTTATCTAAAGAAAGAGCTGCTTCTGTAAGAGAGTACCTTGTATCTAAAGGAATTCCTGAAAACAGATTGACTTCTGAAGGTTACGGGGAATCAAGACCTATTGCAAGCAACAATACTTCAAAAGGAAGACAAGACAACAGACGTGTTGAAATCTCTTTGGATAAAGACAAAGAAATGAAAACTAAAAAAACTGACAGCACTTCTACAGAAAACTAGAAGAAATAGCTTAAAGTTTAAAAGTTTAATTAAAAACGCCCCGATAATTCGGGGCGTTTTTTAATTTTACCATATGACATCTTTTCTCTCTCAAATCCTTCAAGAGTTGCTAAAGCAACCCACTAATATTTCCAATTTTACCTTTGTTTTACCGAGTAAAAGGGCTGGCGCTTTCCTGCGAAAGGAAATTTCAAACCTGGTTGAAAAACCCGTTTTCTCACCAAAGGTTTTGAGCATAGAGGAGTTTACAGAAAACGTTTCCCAACTCAAAACCATAGATTCAGTCACAACCCTCTTTGAGTTTTATGCTGTATACAAAGAGTGTACTCCTGCATACCAAACCGAAGATTTTGAGAATTTTAGCAATTGGGCACAAACACTTATCCATGATTTTAATGAAATAGACCGATATCTGATCTCCTCGGAAGCTATTTTCGATTATCTGTCTGAAATCCAGGATCTCAATCATTGGTCCTTACACGAGGAAAAGACTGATCTAATAAAAAATTACCTCACTTTTTGGAAAAAACTGCCGGAATATTACCTGGCGCTAAAAGCAAACTTACTGGAAAACAAACTGGCCTACCAGGGACTCATTTACAGGCAGGCTTCGGAAAAAATAGAAGATTTTGCCAAAATCAATGCCCCTAATTACATTTTTATAGGTTTTAATGCCCTGAATACGGCAGAACAGCTAATCATCCAAAAAATGTTGGATTTCAATGCCCGTGTATTTTGGGATATCGATGAGGTGCATTTTCTGGACCAAAATCACGATGCCTCCCTGTTTATTCGGGAATATGCCGCAAACTGGCCCTATTATAAAAACCACGATTTTCAAACCATATCGACCAATTACGCTTCACAAAAAGAAATCGAGATTATTGGGATTCCAAAAAATATTGGACAAGCAAAATATGTCGGGGAAATTCTGGCCAATCTCAGCCCTCAGGAGTTAAACTCTACAGCACTGGTTTTAGGTGACGAAACGCTTTTATTGCCAATGCTCAACTCGATGCCGGAAAACATCAGGGCGCTGAACATCACTATGGGTTATCCTTTAAAATTTAGTCCATTCTCCGCCTTATTTGAAAAATGCTTCGAAATGTTGATTATTGAAAATAATCGTTTTTATTATAAAGACGTGATTTCAATATTGAACAATGCCGTGATCCAGAAAGCCTCTAATTCTAGGTCAGATGAAGTAATTGCAATTATTAAAGCTGAAAATCTGCTCTATTTGTCAAAAGATAAAATTCTGGGCTTTTTTGATAAAGAACAAGCAGGGTTGATCTCACTTTGTTTTTCAGATAAGAAGATTACTCCTAAGGAAGCTTTGCATAATTTTAGGGTGTTAATAAATCTTTTAAAACTGGTCATCAAGAAGGATGATCAGGATCCTCTTAATCTGGAATTTCTATATCAATATCACTTGATAATTGAGAATTTAACGGATTTGACAAACACCTATCCACATATTAATTCAATTTCTTCCCTGCATCATTTTTATAATGAAATCAGCAGCAATAAGTCCCTGGATTTTCAGGGGAAACCTTTTCAGGGATTACAACTCATGGGAATGTTGGAATCCCGGGTTTTGGATTTTGAGACAGTGATATTAACTTCAGTGAACGAGGGCACGCTTCCTGCCGGGAAAAGCAACAATTCCTTTATTCCTTACGAACTTAAAAAATCGTTCAACTTGCCCACTTATAAGGAAAAAGATGCCATTTATACCTATCATTTCTATCATCTGCTCCAACGTGCAAAAAAAATATATTTGTTGCATGACAGTGATACCGAAAGCCGGATGGGTGGCGAAAAAAGCAGGTTCCTGATTCAACTGGAAGTCGAAAAACAAGCATTGCACACAATAAATAATTCGGTAGTAATACCTGATGTTCCCAAAATTGAAAAGCAACTTCAAAGGGTACAAAAAACCCCGGAGATGCTCGAAATACTTAAAAAACGTGCCGAAAAAGGATTTTCCCCTTCCGCTCTTACAACATACATGCGCAACCCAATCGATTTTTACCGTCAATATATCCTGGGGATCAGGGATAAAGATGAAGTGGAGGAAACCGTTGCATACAATACTTTGGGAACTGTAGTTCATGATACACTTGAAGCGTTTTACACGCCTTTAACGGGACAGGAACTAACTCTTGTGCATCTGCAGGATTTTTTAAACAGAACTCCCCCAGAGGTAGCCAGGCAATTCGAGAAAACCTATAGCAAAGCCCCTATCTCAAAAGGTCAAAATTTGCTCATTTTTGAGGTGGTAAAACGTTATGTCATCAATTTTCTGAAAATGGAAATCAAAGCAATTGAGAGCGGAAAGACAATCGAAATAAAAGAAATTGAATCCAATCTAACCGCATCCTTAAATATAGCAGAATTGAACTTTCCTGTAAATATTGGAGGAAAAGTTGACAGGGTTGATCTGGTTGATGGAATTTTAAGGATCATCGATTATAAAACCGGGAAAGTAGCTCAAAATCAATTGGAAATTGTAGATTGGGATGTGCTGACAACCGATTATGACAAATACGCGAAACCTTTCCAGGTGCTTATGTATGCAACTATGTTGTTGCAAAATAAACCGGAAAATATGCCCGTAGAAGCTGGGGTAATTTCCTTTAAAAACCTGGCACAGGGATTTTTGAAATTCGCGAAAAAAGACAAAACCGGAACAGGAGCTGTTAAGGAATCAAATATTGACGAAACGATCCTGGAGAATTTTAATGAACAACTGAAAAAACTCATTTTGGAAATTTGCAATCCGGAAACTGAATTTATTGAAAAAGATATAAAACCCGCATATGGAAATTATTAGAAAAACAAATCTTGAACTTAAGGGAAAACATGGAAAACCTATTTTAACCGATTTTATTTTTTCTTCTGAAGAAAAGCCAAAACCGGTAGTTATTTTCTGTCACGGTTATAAAGGTTTTAAAGATTGGGGCGCCTGGAATATGATGGCCGAATCTTTTGCAAAAAAGGGTTTTTTCTTCGTGAAATTAAATTTTTCCCACAATGGAACTTCTCCGGAGCATCCCTCAGAATTTATGGATATCGAAGCTTTTGGAGACAATAATTTTATTAAAGAACTCGACGATCTGCAATCTGTAATTGATTGGATTTTGCTTCCAGATTTTGACTTCTCGGGGCATCTGGATACTTCAAAGATCAATTTAATAGGCCATTCCCGCGGCGGCGGAATCGCAATTATCAAAGCATCGGAAGATGATCGTATCAATAAATTGGTCACTTTTTCTTCGGTGAGCGATTTTGTTTCGCGTTTCCCGAAAAAAGAAAAATTGGAAAAATGGAAAAAAAAGGGAGTGAATTATGTTGTCAATTCACGCTCAAAACAACAACTTCCACATCATTTTCAGTTTTACACCAATTTTAAGGAAAATGAAGATCGTCTCACCATCTCAAAAGCGACAAAATCCCTGAAAATCCCTCATTTAATTATTCACGGCAGTAACGACACCTCGGTACCAATGAGTGATTCCGGAAAGCTTTTTGAATGGAGCCCTTTGACTGAACTTCTTCTTGTAGAAAGTGCTGATCACGTATATGGCACCTCCCACCCCTGGACCCGGGATGAATTCCCAATAGCGTTTAAATATGTACTGGACGGGACTTTGAAGTTTTTAAACCAGAAGAGCTCAAGCCCCATTGATGGTAAACCCAAGGATTATTAAGCCGTTTTTCTATCCTAAAAAGATTGACAAAGAATCAAAATAAGATTTTATCCGTCTAAATATTTGTTTTACCTTTGGCGCTGTTATTGGGGGATTAGCTCAGTTGGCTAGAGCGTTTGGCTGGCAGCCAAAAGGTCATCGGTTCGACTCCGATATTCTCCACAAAACCATCCTTTACGGGATGGTTTTTTTGTTTTACTGAAACAGCAGAAAAGTTTAAAACCTGATAAATTAACATCATTTCCCCCTGCCCCGGGAATTCGGAGGGGGCTATATACTCCAATCCTTAATTTGAAGATTTGAAATCATTTACTTTTTCCATTCAGCAATACCGCCTTTGGCAGAATCTACTTTTATCTGGTAATTCCCTCCTCCGGAAACGAGCCATCGCACTTTTACAGATCTCATCCCGGGAATATTGGCTACCCTTATTTTTTCAGGGTTCACCGTTTGCTCCACTACCTTGTTAAAATCCTCATTTTCAACAACCATTCCTGAAACAACATTAGCTCCTAAAATTGTAACATAATCGGGTCTTTCAATTTTGTGTTTCAAATCCTGGCTGGAATGCGTGGGCATTAAGCGTTCATTGTAAATTGTAGCCGTAATTTGTTTTAGACCACCGCCAATTTCTTCTTCTTTTACATCACTAATACTGAGTTTGGGAGTGTGATACGAGTGATAAATGGTAAAGGCCATATTCCGGTGTGCATCCTGTTCCAGCAAAAATCCGGGATGTGCCCTTCCGAAGTTCTTCTTAAATCCGCCAATTTCAATTTTTCCGTATTGTGGATGATCAAATTCCTTCCAATCTATAAAAGCATCGCCAAAGGTCAGATACCGGTCAACCTTTAGTTCTTCCTCCTGATCGCCGCGGTCATTTTTTTGGTGAAAATATAAATAGGAAACCATCAGTTCATTGGAATAGGTGAAAATTCCCCTTCCGCCGTAAAGCCAGTCCAGTTCACCTCCAAATACAGAATAAAGATCCTTGTAAACTACAAGATACTGGTAACCCGGGATCATTTCTTCCCCTTTTTTGGCGATAGCATCATAAATAATAACATCCTCCGGATTATAAGTATCAGCATCTTCCTCTGCCCCGGGACCACGCAAAATCATCCCTCCGTAGTTGTGATAACTCTGAGCCCCGGCAATATTGGGGTGTTTCATCACAAACTCCATAACAGCCCTATTTTCAGGCAAACTGAACGGATATTTATAAGCCCCGCGTTGAACATAATCGGGTTGCCATTTCCAGCCCCAATCCCGGTTGGGATCGTAATATCCTACTCCATCTTCATTTACCTCTCCGTCCCCATCTGTATCAATTCCCTCATAACCCAGCATTTCAAATTCCCCCTTTTCTTCGGCTGCTACTCGAATAAGTTTCCTGTCATCTAAAGGATCTTTTATAAAGCGTCCTGTTGGCGATTTACGGATCATAAAGGTGATATGGTTATCCATGTTCAAATCATTAAAACCATCCTCACCCTTTTTCCCATCGCCGTCATTGTCCAATACAATCATTCCCGACCTTGGAGAATGAGGCGTGTTGGGATTGTTCATATAATCATTTCTGGCGTCAGGATTTATTGTTGGAATGATGTAAAAGGTTTTGTCCTCCAGTAATTCCTTTATAAAATCCAGTTCATCGAACATTTCGGTCAAATACCATGCAGTATAAAGAGCAAACTCGGTTCCCTGGATCTCGTTGGAATGTATGTTTCCGTCTATATACATCGCGGGTTTTTTACCCGGATCACCGGTTTTGAAATCGGATATGGTAAGCACGTAAATATCCTTTCCCTGGAAAGATTTTCCTATACTTTCCATTTTGGCGAGATCTGGGTGAGCTTTTGCGATCTTCTGCATAATTTCTACCACCCCTTCGTAGGTGTTATATCTGTTCCAACTTACCTGTACTTCCGGATGATGGGGAGTTCCAATGGCCCTGAAGAATTTTTCCTGCCCCTGAACAGGAGCAATATTCAAGATCAAACTTATAGCTCCCAGAATTATCGTAGTTCTTATATTTTTCAATTTCATCTTTTACAAAAATTAAAGTTTAACATTCATAGTTGCATAACCGGTATGCGGCGCACCTGCTTTTATAATCATCGAACCTCCTCCTCGTACTATCCAGGAAATTGTTTCCTTCTCATAAGCTCCCAATTTACCGGTAAGCTTGATTGTATTACCCACAAACATATCCTTTTTGTCCTTGCTCATGGTAATCTGAAGTTTTTGCAACCATCGCGACTTTTCTCCCAATTGTGAATGTGTGGGAAGCGGGGAATTATTGAATAGATCGGCTGTAATTCTGGTGAGTCCTCCTTTTAATTTTTCGGATTTGATATTGTGAAATTCAAGATGAGGCTGCATTTTGGCCAATTTCACTACAAAAGCTGTATGTGTTATCGCAATACTGTCCACCATTTTATAAGGAGGATTGGTCATTGCAAATGGCTTGATCCCGCCAACTTCCACTTTTTGATTTGGAAAATCGGGATGACTTACTTGCGCCCAGGGAACAAAAATATCGTTTATCCCTTCTTTTGCAGCCCAAGCTAAAAAATTGGTTTCAGGGGACACTCTTATTTTCTTTGTTTCGGTTGAATCCTTCTTTTCCTCTTTCATTTCAGGAACCCACCAACCGGGGGTGCTAAAACTCAATCTTCCAAAATGGAAATATGCCCATTGAAAGAAATCGCCATCGGTTCCCTGGTTATCCTGATCATAGACTTTTTTGGAAATGGTTTCATTATAAATTTCTGAAACCATTTTATTAAGTTCCACATCCTTTTCCAGCATAGATGTCAAAACACGTTTTTCGGCTTCTGTTTTGTTGAACTTTAAAGGGGTAGAAAGGTTATTTTCCGGACCAAAAGTTACAAAGGCAAAAATATTCCATCGCTCAAATAAGTAATCCAGCAAAGCCCTGCTTTCTTTCTGAGAAACCGGATAATCTCCCGCAAATGGTTCAAAAGCCGGGAATTTATAAGTCAGACTTTTATTGAAAGCGATCCCTTCTTCCGGGTCTTCATTGAATTTTTTGTCTTTATCATTATCGACCCCCTCTGAATACAACAAATAGTATGTGCTGTCTGCAGATTTATTCTGACCTGCTTTCACCATTACCCGCCCATCCTTTTGATGGGTGGTGGTATTCCCTAATGGACTTTCAATTCGAATTGAAGTGATAAACCCATCCTTATTCAAATCTTCATAGCCGTCTTCACTCACTTTCCCGTCCCTGTCGTGGTCAATTTTCACCGTGTTTCCCCTGCGTTCATATTTAAGTTTGCCGTGATATTGAGCAAATGCATCCGGAGACATATTCGGAAAAACGTAAAAAGTGGTTGTTTCCAAAAGCTCAGAATGATCTTTTGTCAGGCGTTCCGCTACTTGCAGGGCAAGTTCCACACTTAAAACACTATTGCCTTCCACGCCGCCGGTAATCGCTATTGCAGGTTTATTTTCCAAATCGCCGTTCCCGAGTTGAAGGGCCCAAATATCCAGGCCTCCTTCGGTTTTAGTGAGCGAAATCAATTTGGCATTCCCGGAGGTTGCTATTTTTTGAAGCCGTTGCGTGACCTCCGCGTTTGTAGGATAATTTGTCTGGGCAGCAGCGCTTAATATTCCGAAAAATGCAATGCCGGCCAGGCATAAAAAGTTCTTTTTCATAGTTTTTTACTAAGGATAATAAGATATTCCCCAAAAATAGGATTTATATTTAGGATATGGGGGATTTCCCCCATATCCACCTTAAAACAACTTCTTAAAAAGAACTTATCTTAGCTTACATTTGTACTATCAATTCGAAATTTGAACACTTCCGTAAGCTTTAAAAATATCAACCGCCTTGCAATTCCTGCCATTATCGCAGGAATCGCCGAACCGCTTATCTCACTTACAGATATAGCCGTAATTGGCAATGTTGAAGAGAATCCAATAGAAGCACTTGCTGCAGCCGGAATCGTAGGTTCATTCCTCTCTGCGATTATCTGGATCGTAGCGCAAACAAAGACCGCGATCTCCTCTATTGTATCACAACATTTAGGGGCGAATAGATTGCACGCCGTAAAAACTTTGATCCCGCAAGTGATCCTTTTCAACTTTTTGTTAAGCCTCGCGATTTATGGATTAACCGCTTTTTTTGCCTCTGCTATTTTCAACGCGTACAATGCCCAAGGTTTGATTTTAAGTTATTCCGAAGATTACTACCAAATCAGGGCTCTGGGTTATCCGCTTACTTTGGTGACCTTTGCGATATTCGGTGTCTTCCGGGGCCTTCAAAATACGCTGTGGGCGATGATATGCAGCATTACAGGGGCGATAATTAACGCCATCTTGGATTTTTTGCTGGTTTACGGGGTTAATGGTTTTATTCCTGCCATGCATTTAAAGGGTGCTGCCTATGCCAGTTTAGCCGCTCAAGCCGTTATGTTGGTAATGGCCTTGTGGTTTTTCTTTAAAAAAACCCCTTTTAATTTAAAACTCAGTTTTAATATCAATCCTCAACTGAAAGGCTTGCTGATAATGGCCGCAAATCTGTTTGTTCGAACCGCGGCGCTTAATTTTGCCATATATCTCGCCACTTCCTATGCAACCGGCTACGGAAAATATTATATCGCCGCCCAAAGTATTTTGATGAATATCTGGCTGTTTTTCTCCTTTTTTATAGATGGGTATGCCAATGCGGGAAATGCCATTAGCGGGCGCTTGCTTGGTTCCCGGGATTATAAAGACTTATGGGAATTGAGCAAAAAATTAAGCAAATATTCAGTGATCATCGCTTTGATCCTGATGGGGATCTGCGGCTTGTTTTACAACGAAATTGGACTGATCTTTAATAAGCAAACCGGAGTGCTGATGTTGTTCTCTTCGGTTTTCTGGATGGTTTTATTAATGCAGCCGGTGAATGCAATGGCATTTATGTTCGATGGAATTTTTAAAGGCCTGGGGGAAGCAAAATACCTTCGAAATGTTTTGCTTGTGGCGACATTTTTAGGTTTTTGGCCAACACTTATCATAGCAGATTATTTCGGTTTGAAACTGCACGCAATCTGGGTCGCCTTTTTTGTTTGGATGCTAATAAGAAGCGGTGCTTTGGTGATTCAATTCCGAAGAAAATATTTACATAAAGAGCTTTAATCCAAATTCTGTTACATTTATAAAGTTGCAATTTCTTCAGGAACACAACTTTTCGGAATTGGTAAATTTTAAGCATTATATTTACATTTACATAAATCATTTGAGATATGACCACCACACGCGAAAACGGAAGTTTCTATACTAAAATTGAAAACAAAATTGCCACCATAGAATTTGGGCATCCGGCAAGCAATTCTTTCCCATCTGAGCTGCTGGAACGCTTGCAGAAGGAATTTAAAAAACTCTCTGACGATGAAAGCGTTCAAGTGATCATTTTGAGGTCGGAAGGGGAAAAAGCCTTTTGCGCGGGAGCTTCTTTTGATGAACTGATGGCAATTGAAAACATGCAACAGGGCAAATTATTCTTCTCAGGATTCGCCAATGTGATCAATGCCATGAGAAATTGTAAAAAACTGATCGTTGGCCGGATCCAGGGAAAAACCGTGGGCGGCGGAGTTGGACTGGCAGCTGCCTGTGATTATATCATGGCGACAGAAGCTGCGGCCATAAAACTTTCGGAATTGAGTATTGGGATCGGCCCTTTTGTGATCGCCCCTGCCGTGGAACGCAAAATTGGGGTGGCTGCTTTGGCTGAATTGACCCTGGCAGCACACGAATGGAGAAATGCCTATTGGGCCCAGGAAAAAGGCTTATATTCACGTGTGTTCGAAACTATTAAAGACATGGATAAGGAAATGCTTGTTTTTTCAGAAAAACTGGCCTCTTATAATCCGGACGCATTATTTGAAATGAAAAAGATACTTTGGAAAAATACCGAAAATTGGGAAACCCTTCTTCAGGAACGCGCTGCAATTTCAGGGGAATTAGTGTTGTCCGATTTTACTAAAAATGCATTGAAAAAATTCAAATAATATAAGATGGATTTAAATTTTAAAATTATCGCTCTGGACCAGGGAAAAGCCTTTCAATATGGATATGAAATTGGATACTTTGTTGGTGAAAATTGGGTATTACTATTAATTCTTTCAATAATATTTATTTTCCTTTTTGCATTCTTTATTTTAATCAGAAAGAAAAAAGAAGGAACAGAGCTATAAAGATCGAAGCTTGCTGAAATTTTTATTATCTTCAATAAAATTATAGAATATGCCCCTTCAATTAGAAATTCCAAAAGATCAACCGCCCAGACCTGAACAGGAATGGGGATTTACAATATGGGAATTCATCTTAGAAAATAAATGGTACCTCCTTGCCATTATTCTCCTCCTGGTAATTTTTTACTATGCCCGCCATAGCTGGAGAAAAAAACGAACAAAATCCTCAAATCCAAGATCATGAATGAAGAAACCCAAGGAATTTTCAGCTTTTTAAGCGGAATGGGAATGTGGCTGATATTGGCAATTGCCTTAATAGGTGTAGTCGTTTATAAAAAATTCAAAAAATAACTATCGGGTCTTTAACCAGCCTGTAATACTCAATCGGGTGGTTTTTACAGGTTTCACTTCGTGTTCCAACATCTGACTTTCAAAAATAACCACTCTGCCCGGCAACGGATAAATATTTTTTGCGACCTCAATCCCGTTTTCATCCCTATAAATCACCAATTCTCCCCCATTTTCCGGTTTCCAGTCCTCGTTATTCAAATAACAAACCAGGGAAAGTTTTCGTCTGTCATCATTTTGAAAAATATCCAAATGCCTTTTGTAAAATGTTCCCTCAGGATATAATGCATAATGAAACTCTTTCTGCAGGATCCCTAAAAAACACGTCTTGTTAAGGTATTCTATTAACGAATTTAACTTGTTGAAAAAAATTCTTTCGGCTGCTCTGGCATCGGCTTCATTGATCCATAAAATAAAATCACCCCGTACCGATCTTTCAACATTTTCATTGGTCCTGTTCCCAATGGCAGCCTTTTTAAAGGCCTCATTTTCATATTTATCCAGCAATGATTTGCGAAGGATCGCCACTTCTTCCAGATCGAAAAAATCTTCTACAATACAATAATTATCTTCCAACAACCCGGAGATGATCTTCTCGTAAAAAGGGTTTTCCTTAAATTCAAGTTGTTCAAACAATTCGACAGAAGTACTCATGATTTTGCTTTTTAAATCCCTGTAAATATAAGACAGGAAACCTTTGGTTGCATCTTAAATTTCAGGCGCAAAAAATCTATTATCTTTGCATTAAATTGAAAGTCATGAATATGATCAGGATCACCAAAAAGTTCACTTTTGAAACCGGCCACGCTCTATACGGGTACGATGGAAAGTGTAAAAATTTACACGGACACAGTTATAAGCTCGCCGTAACTGTTATAGGAACACCTATCACGGATACCTCAGATTCAAAATATGGAATGGTGATTGATTTTGGTGATTTAAAGCGCATTGTAAAATCTGAAATTGTCGATAAATTTGATCACGCCACGGTTTTCAACAAAAATACACCTCATGTTGAGCTGGCCAAGGAATTAGAAAATCGGGGTCATAACGTAATTTTAGTGGATTATCAACCTACCAGTGAAAATATGGTGGTGGATTTTTCCAAAAAAATAAAAACCCGGTTGCCTGGACATGTAAAACTTCACTCCCTGAAGTTGCAGGAAACCGAAAGTTCATTTGCCGAGTGGTATGAGAGTGATAACAATGACCTCGCAGGTCTTTGATCTGCGAAGTATGAAATTTATTTATATTTACATTTCAGAATTCGATTTATGAACATTCCTCAAGGAAAAAAACTATATTTTTCAAGCGATAATCATTTGGGAGCACCCACTGCTGAAGAGAGCAAACCCCGCGAACTCCGTTTTGTAAAGTGGCTGGATGAGATCAAGGGAGATGCGGCAGCAATATTTTTATTGGGGGATCTATTCGATTTCTGGTTTGAATACAAACACGTGGTTCCAAAAGGCTTTGTCCGCACGCTTGGAAAATTGGCAGAAATAAGCGACAGCGGCATCCCGATATACTTTTTTGTGGGCAATCATGACCTTTGGATGCGGGATTATTTTGAAAAAGAACTGAATATTCCCGTTTTTAGAAACCCAAAAGAATTTGTTTACAATGACAAAAAATTCCTGATAGGTCATGGAGACGGCCTAGGACCGGGAGATATTGGGTACAAACGCATGAAAAAGGTATTTACCAATCCCTTTTCAAAATGGCTTTACCGTTGGCTGCATCCCGATTTGGGCATTCCCCTAGCACAGCATTTTTCGGTTAAAAACAAAATGATCTCGGGAGTAGAAGATCAAAAATTCCTGGGTGAAGAAGGCGAATGGCTAATTCAATACTGCAAACAAAAACTGGAGACCGAACACTTTGATTATTTTGTGTTTGGCCACCGGCATTTGCCATTGGAAATAGACCTCAACGGAAAATCTACCTACATGAATTTAGGCGACTGGATCAGTCATTATACGTATGGGGAATTTGATGGAAATGAATTTAAGCTGAAACATTTCCAGATTTAAAATTCTTTAAAATTTACAGGAAACAGAAACTTTATTTGCCATGTGATTTGCAAGGCATAAGTCCCATTCCCGATAGTCAATGGTAACGAAAAGGAAGTAATTGACACCTTTGTTTAACTTTAATTCTTCCAGAAAACCTAAAATTGGATTTCAACATTTTACGAGCTGATATCTTTTAATTTCAACTGAAGGGAAATATTACCGTTCCATTCATTTTCATCGATGGAATAAACCGCTTTAAATTTTTTTGCATCCGTGATCAATTCACATTTATCTCCCAAATTAAATCCAATGGCATTAATTTCCATTTTTTTACTTCCATTTTTTACCCTGCATTTTAGGTGTAGATCCTCTCCGCCCACACATTTCCCATATCCGGTATCATTTAGGTTTTGGGTGAGGAAAACAGGCGACATATTCCCGGGGCCAAATGGAGCGAATTGCTTTAAGATCCTGTAGAATTTTGGGGTAATGTCTTCCAGGTTAATTTCAGCATCTATGGAAATTTCGGGGGTGAGAAGTCGTTTATCGATACTTCCCGAAACTACTTCTTCAAACTTTTGTTTAAAACCTTCATATTGGGATTCAAGGAGTGTGAGTCCCGCCGCATATTTATGTCCGCCAAATTGTTCGATGTGCTCTTTACAGGCTTCCAATGCATCATATACATCAAAATCCTTTACAGACCGGGCCGAAGCGGCCAGTTTCTCACCGCTCTTGGTAAAAACCAGGGTTGGTCGGTAATAGGTTTCAATCAATCGGGAAGCGACGATCCCAATAACGCCTTTATGCCAGTCTTCCTGATAAACCACAGTGGTGAACCGATCTTGTTCCTTTAAATCTATAATTTGAGCCAGGGCTTCAACAGTAATGCTTTTATCGGTTTCTTTTCTTTCAGCATTAAAAGCTTCTATTTCTGCAGCAAATATTTTGGCGGCTTCCTCGTCTTCTTCCACCAGTAAATTCACTGCATACAAGCCGTGTTTCATTCTTCCGGCCGCATTTATGCGGGGTGCTATAATAAAAACCACATCGGTAATGCTAAGGGTTTCCTTCTTTACCTGTTGCAAAATCGCCTGAAAACCAACTCTTGGCGCGGTATTTATAACGTGCAGGCCGTGATAGGCCAAAATTCGATTTTCGCCTGTAATTGGGACAATATCGGCGCCAATAGCGGTAGCCACCAAATCCAGGTACGGCAATAAAGTTTCAAATGGATCTCCCTTATGTAAAGCCCAGGCTTGTATAAGCTTAAAGCCAATACCACAGCCACAAAGTTCCTTATACGGATATTCACAATCTTCCCTTTTAGGGTCAAGGACTGCAACGGCTTTTGGAATTACTGCTCCCGGGCGATGGTGGTCGCAAATAATAAAATCGACGTTTTTTTCTGAAGCATAGGCTACCTTGTCAATCGCTTTAATTCCACAATCTAATGCAATGATCAGGCTGATGTCATTATCGGCAGCAAAATCGATTCCTTTATATGAAACTCCGTAACCTTCCTCATATCTGTCCGGGATGTAGGAGACGACATTCGGATAAAAACTTTTGAGATAGGATGAAAGCAATGCTACGCTTGTAGTGCCATCTACATCATAATCCCCGTAAACCATTATGTTTTCTTCGGAAGCGATCGCTTTTTCAATTCTGTCAATTGCGAGGTCCATATCTTTCATCAAAAAAGGATCGTGCAAATCGGCCAAAGAAGGGCGGAAGAATTTTTTTGCATCCTCAAAATTTTCAATCCCACGTTGTACCAACATCGAAGCAATCGGGATTTCCACACCAAGATCGGAGGCAAGTTTGCTCAAGGTCTCGCGATTTGGTTTTGGTTTAAGGGTCCAGCGCATAATTTTAATGTTTTTTCAAAAATACGGATTGTTTCCGGTTAATATAAAAATCCGAACAACCAAAGCGGATTTTAATGGCTCCGGGATTTTTACTAAAACTATTACAAAGTTTCAACTGAAGTAAAATAAAAGCAAGCTAGTTGAGAACCTTCGGAATTTATTTTCTTCCGCTCACAACAAGAACTATTTCACCCTTTGGCGGATTTTCCGTGTAGTAATTTAATACTTCGGTTACAGTTCCGCGTATGGTTTCTTCATGTAGTTTTGAGATTTCCCTGGAAACGGAAACCGGGCGTTCAGCTCCAAAATATTCAACAAATTGAGTCAGGGTTTTTAGCAGTTTATGCGGGGATTCATAAAAAATAATGGTCCTCTGTTCTTCTGCAAGGAATTTTAGCCTTGTTTGCCGTCCTTTTTTAACCGGAAGAAAACCTTCAAATACAAACTTATCGTTCGGAAATCCACTATTCACTAGTGCGGGAACAAAGGCAGTGGCACCGGGAAGGCAATCCACCTCAATTCCGGCTTCCACACAGGCGCGGGTGAGCAAAAATCCGGGATCACTAATTGCCGGAGTGCCTGCGTCGCTGATAAGCGCGATTGTTTCACCATTTTGAATTCGCCGTACGATCCCTTCCACAGATCTATGCTCATTGTGCATATGATGGCTGCGCATGGGGGTGTTAATTTCAAAATATTTAAGTAATTTTCCACTGTTTCGGGTATCTTCAGCTAGGATAAGATCAACCTCTTTTAACACCCTGATGGCCCTAAGAGTCATGTCTTCAAGATTTCCAATAGGTGTGGGTACCAAATACAATTTAGCCATAGGAAGTTTAATTTTTTTGGAAAGGATCTATTTGTTGAATTTGTTTTCCACCAATTCCATAAACTTTTTTTCGAATTCTTCTTTTCCCACCCAATTTTTATAATCGGGTTTTACAACCAAACGGATAAATTTTCTTGATTCTTCTATGGAACTAAAGGTGTTCAATTGGGAAATTACACGGTTATAATCTGCGGCTTTTCCATCAAACAGGTGACGTATAAATGCCAATCGTTCGTTTAACCCGATGTTGATTCCCTTCTTCAAACGGTCGTTGATAGATCGCGGCCGTTCCTTGTCCTGTTGTTTAACTGGTTGAAAGTTGGGCAAATTATCGTAATCAACACCTATGTCCCTAAAGTCTTTTTTATTGTTCTCAGAAGTGCTTTTAGAAGTGTTTTCAGATTGTTTAACCGCTCCGTTTGCAGAGATTATCTTGTTTACCATATAATCCACCACTTCAGTTTCAGGCGGCATTTCTGCCACTATATCTTTTATTTTTTCGGTGTTTTGTTCTATGATGGATTCTGTATCGTTATACTCGGTACCGTCCGGCAAATACTCATCCTTTTCCTCAGCCACTTTTATAATTTCTTGTTTTTCGGGAACATAAGATTCTTTAAGGTTTATTGTTTCAATTTTAGTTTCTTCAAACTTCAATTCCATTTTTGAAGAAGTTTGAACAGAGAAAGAAGCAAGATTTTCTTCGGTAAAAGTCAAAATGGTCAGTTTTTCATAAAGATCCTTAGCTTGCAGCTTGAACGTTGAAGCCGAATTTTGGTCGGTAATTTGAAGTATTTTAGTTGCCAGTTCTTTTAATTCGGCAAGCAATTTATTTTTCATCTCGAATTTTATTTAAGTTAAGAAGATTCAACTGCAAAAATTTTACCAGTTTTAATTGGCCGTCACTTTGATCTTTTCTGCAAATTTTCACAAATTTAAAGAACCTACACGTTTAGGGGGTTGTATTTTTAATAAATTTGTTCCAACTTTATGCGAAATAGGTGCTTTTCCTATTCAGCATTGAAAATTACAAAATGTTTCTCGAAAATACAGTAAATCACAAAGAGCAATTTGGATGGATTGAGGTAATCTGCGGATCCATGTTCTCAGGAAAAACAGAAGAACTCATCCGTAGGCTAAAAAGGGCCCAATTTGCCAAACAAAAGGTTGAAATCTTTAAACCTGCCATAGATAGGCGTTACCACGATGAAATGGTAGTATCTCATGATGCCAATCAAATTCGCTCTACCCCGGTTCCATCTGCGGCAACCATCCGTTTATTGGCAGACGGTTGCGACGTTGTTGGTATTGATGAGGCTCAATTTTTTGATGATGAGATTGTAACTGTTTGTAATGACCTGGCAAATAGCGGAATCCGGGTGATAGTTGCCGGCCTGGATATGGATTTTAAGGGAAATCCCTTTGGCCCAATGCCTAATTTAATGGCTACTGCAGAATATGTTACCAAAGTACACGCTGTTTGTACACGCACAGGTAACCTGGCACAATACAGTTACAGAAAATCCGGCAATAACGATCTGGTATTTTTGGGAGAAAATGAAGAATATGAACCACTTAGCCGTGGTGCTTACTACAAGGCAATGCTCAGGGAACGCGTAAAAAACTTTCCTGTTAAAGATGCAGAAACCATAATACCCAACAAAAAAACCCAATGATTCAAAAAACACGGGAAACCGTACTGGAAATAGATTTAGGTGCCCTGGCACATAATTACCGCTTTCTGCGTTCCAAAATAGACAAGGATGTAAAAATGATGGCCGTGGTAAAAGCCTTTGGTTATGGCAGTGATGCTAATGGAATTGCCAAAAAATTAAGTGAGCTGGGAGTAGATTATTTTGCCGTTGCTTATACATCTGAAGGAATTGCACTAAGGGAAACGGGAATAGAAAAGCCAATTTTGGTGTTGCATCCGCAGTCTGTAAATTTCGAAAGCATTATCAAAAATTGTTTGGAACCGAGCATTTATAGCGAATTTGTATTAAGGGAATTTATAAAAACTGCCGAAAAACTGGATCAAAAAGAATATCCTATTCATCTTAAACTCAATACAGGCCTTAACCGGCTTGGTTTTGATGAAAATGAATTGGATTTGGTTTTTGATTACCTGTCAAAAACCAATGCCGTAAAGGTCAAAGGTGTGTTTTCACATCTTGCAGCCAGTGAAGATTGGAGGGAACGCGAATTTACCCTGCAACAAATCAACAAGTTCAGAAAAATGGCATTTAAAATTATTGAATTCCTCCCTTCCCGCCCACTTTTGCACCTATGCAATACTTCGGGAATTTTCAATTATCCGGAAGCAAGCTTTGATATGGTACGCAGTGGAATTGGACTTTATGGTTTCGGGAACGATCCTGAAATTGATAAACACCTGAAACCCATTGGAACCTTAAAAACCATCATTTCACAAATCCATGAGGTGGAGAAAGGAGAATCCATTGGTTACAACCGGGCATTTAAAGCTTCAGGGAAAATGAAAACCGCCACATTGCCCATTGGTCATGCCGATGGGATTAACCGGCAATATGGAAATGAAAAAGCTGGCGTCTTCATAAATGGAAATTACGCCCCAATAATCGGAAATGTATGTATGGATATGTTGATGATCGATATAACGGGGATTGATTGTAAAGAAGGTGATGAAGTTATTATTTTTGGAGGACCGCAACCTGCACCCGATTTTGCTGAAAAAGGAAAAACCATTTCTTATGAACTTATTACCGGCATCTCACAAAGGGTAAAACGAAGGATAATTCCGGAATAATATTAATCTGTTTAAAATCAACTTTATTATGTAAATTAGTGTAAACTAACCAATTAAACATAGTAAAAATGGGATTTTTTTCGGATTTTAAAGCCTTTTTAATGAAAGGCGATATCATTGCCCTGGCAACCGCAGTGATAATTGGAGCCGCTTTTAATAAAATAATATCATCGGTCGTGGCCGATATAATCATGCCGATTATAGGTGTATTAACCGGTGGCCTCGATTTTTCACAAAAATTTATTTCCCTGGACGGGAAACACTATGAAACCCTGGAAGCCGCTCAAATAGCTGAGGCCGCAATTATCACCTATGGAAATGTAATCCAGGCTATTATCTATTTTATTATTGTAGGTTTTTTCATATTTTTGGTTCTCAGGACTTATGAAAGAAGCAAAAAGAAGAAAGAAGAAGTCCCGGCTGCACCAAAAGGACCAACTCAAGAGGAGTTGCTTATTGAAATAAGGGATGAATTAAAACGACAAAACAATCCGAATAAAATTTAAAATGAAAAATATTTACCTTTATTATATTGCTGTTTTTGCACCACTATTGGTTTTAGTAGGGCTGATCCAGTCAAATAATTTACCATTAAGTATATCCATTTTCCTTTTGTTGATCTATATTTTTCTTTATCGCACCTATATTGACGGCCTAAGATTGGTAAGTAAAAAAATTATTGGGGGAAGTGAGATTTGGAAATTAAGTACCTATGGAGTAAGATCGAAATATTTTAAAGAATTATATCTAATCAAATAATTTTACGCTCACCGCTACATTTACATATTCTAACCCTTAACCCCGCAATAATTGCGGGGTTCTTTTTTAACTAAAATCACAATTGTGTATAATCTGAAATATTCCGGTTAAAATAATACGGTCAGGGGCTTCAATTTATATTTTGAATAATATATTTGTATCAATAAAAACAAACCTCACTGGTTTTAAAAACCTGTGAGGTTCAATAAGTATATAATATGAGAGTAGCAGTAGTAGGCGCAACAGGAATGGTTGGCAGAATAATGTTAAAAGTTCTGGAAGAACGCAATTTCCCGATAACCGAATTATATCCGGTAGCTTCAGAAAAATCGATTGGAAAAGAAATTTCCTTTAAAAACAAGTCATATAAGGTTATTGGTTTGGAAGAAGCAGTTAGTTTAAAACCCGATCTTGCCCTATTTTCAGCGGGCGGTGACACTTCCCTTGAATGGGCTCCGAGATTTGCGGAAAACGGAACAACCGTTGTAGATAACTCCTCGGCCTGGCGAATGGATAAAACCAAAAAATTGATAATTCCCGAGATAAATGCCGATGAACTTACTCCGAAAGATAAGATTATTGCAAATCCCAACTGTTCCACAATTCAGTTGCTTATGGCATTAAAGCCATTACATGATAAATACAAGATTAGGCGGGTTGTGGTTTCAACCTATCAATCCATTACCGGAACCGGAGTAAAAGCGGTGCAGCAGCTCGAAAATGAATATGCCGGTAAAAAAGGTGAAATGGCCTATCCTTACCCAATTCATAAAAACGCGATCCCGCAATGTGATGTTTTTACAGAAAACGGTTACACCAAGGAGGAAATGAAACTCACCAACGAAACCAAAAAAATCCTGGGAGATGAAACGGTTCAGGTTTCTGCAACCGCAATCAGGATCCCTGTTGTTGGCGGGCATAGTGAATCTGTAAATATTGAGTTTGAAAATGATTTTGAGGAAGGTGATGTCCGTAAAATCCTGAGCGATTTTCCCGGAGTTACCGTGAAAGACAATCCCGATTTGAACACTTATCCAATGCCTGTTTATGCAGAAGGAAAGGACGATGTATTTGTAGGAAGAATTCGCCGGGACTACTCCCAGCCAAAAACCTTAAATATGTGGATAGTTGCCGATAATCTAAGAAAAGGGGCAGCCACCAATACGGTTCAGATCGCTGAATATTTGATGAAAAACAAATTGATATAAGTCTGTTTTTATTTAATTAAAACCCGCAAATGCCTATAGGAAACATCACTTATAGGCATTTTTGTGTTAACTTTAATTTTTAAAAGCCTAATTATGAAATATAGATCCCGATTTTTACTAATATTTATTTTTCTTACAAGTACTATGATTCACGCTCAGGAAAAACAAGCAGATAAAAAATCAGAAAAAGAAACACTTCAATTGAAATATCCTGAAACCAAAAAAGCAGATTCCGTTACCGATTATTTCGGAACAACACTTCGAGATCCTTATCGCTGGTTGGAAGATGACCGAAGCGAAGAGACCGAAAACTGGGTAAATGCCCAAAACAAGGTAACTTTTGACTACCTAAAACAAATTCCCTACCGGGATAAATTAAATAAACGATTGACCCAATTATGGAATTATGAAAAATTAGGAGCTCCCTTCACCGAAGGGGGTTACGTCTACTTCTTTAAAAATGACGGGTTGCAAAATCAATACGTGGTTTACCGTAAGAAAGGTGAAAATGATGAGGCGGAAATCTTTTTAGATCCGAATAAATTCAGTGAAGATGGCACTACTTCCTTAAGCAGCCTAAATTTCTCAAAAGATGGCAAAAAAGCCGTTTACAGTATTTCTGAAGGCGGAAGCGACTGGAGAAAGATCCTTGTTCTTGATACAGAAACCAAAGAAATTATTGAAGATACTTTAATTGATGTAAAATTCAGCGGAGTTTCATGGAAAGCCGATGAAGGGTTTTTCTACTCTAGTTATGAAAAACCAAAGGGAAGTGAACTTTCAGCAAAAACAGATCAACACCGCTTGTTTTATCATAAACTCGGGACCAAACAGAGCGAAGACAAACTCATTTTTGGTGGGATTGCAACCCAGAAACACCGTTATGTTGGAGGAAGTGTGACCGAAGATAACAACTACCTTTTTATCTCGGCGCAAAATTCTACTTCCGGCGGAAAATTGTTTATGATGGATCTCAGCAAAGAAAATCCAGAATTGGTAACCATTTTAGACCATGAAAAGACCGACAGTTATGTGATCGAAAACGATGGCAGCAAACTTTATATCGTGACAAATATGGACGCGCCAAACCGAAAAGTTGTTACGGTTGACGCTTCAAATCCAGCTCCCGGGAACTGGGAAGATTTTATTCCGGAAACCAAAAATGTATTGAGCCCTTCCACGGGTGGCAGAAATATTTTTGCGAACTATATGGTAGATGCCATCTCAAAGGTAAAACAATACGATTATGATGGGAATTTGGTGCGGGATGTAGATTTACCGGGTGTGGGTACAGTTGGAGGTTTTGGTGCCAAAAAAGAAGAAAAAACACTTTACTATTCCTTTACCAATTATGTTAGCCCGGGAACAATCTATAAATACGATATTGAAAGCGGAACTTCAGAATTGTACAACAAACCGGATATAGATTTTGAGCCTGAAGAATACCAGAGCCAACAGATTTTCTTTACTTCAAAGGATGGTACAAAGATCCCAATGATCATCACTCATAAAAAAGGATTAGAACTCAACGGAAAGAATCCAACCATTTTATATGCTTACGGCGGATTCAATATCAGTTTGACCCCTTCCTTTAGCATTGCCAACGCAGTCTGGATGGAACAAGGCGGAATTTACGCTGTCCCAAATTTACGGGGCGGTGGAGAATACGGAAAAGATTGGCATGATGCCGGTATCAAAATGAAAAAACAAAATGTGTTTGATGATTTTATAGCCGCAGCAGAATATCTGATCAAAGAAAATTATACTTCAAGTGATTACCTGGCCATTCGCGGCGGTTCTAACGGCGGGCTTTTAGTGGGGGCCACAATGACACAAAGACCCGGTTTAATGAAAGTAGCGTTGCCGGCAGTAGGCGTTATGGATATGCTGAGATATCACACCTTCACCGCAGGAGCCGGATGGGCTTACGATTATGGAACCGCTGAAGACAGCAAGGAAATGTTTGAATATTTATATGCATATTCCCCCGTACACAATATTAAGGAAGGCGTAAAATACCCCGCGACTTTGGTTACGACCGGGGATCATGATGACCGTGTGGTTCCTGCGCATTCGTTTAAATTTGCTGCAGGACTTCAGGAAAAACAAGCCGGAACCAATCCTGTACTTATCAGGATCGAAACCAAGGCAGGTCACGGAGCCGGGAAACCCACTTCCATGATCATTGATGAATATGCCGATATATTTGCATTTACCTTTTACAATATGGGATTCAAGGTATTGCCCAAAAAGATTGATGAAGATATTGTGGAATAAATTCCTTCTAAAAATTGAAATGAGTCCCTGGGAGATAATTTCGGGGACTTTTTTTATAAAAAAACAACTTGATTTACCAATCTTTGCCTTATGCTGAAATTAAAAAATGTCTCCTTTGCCTATCATAAGGAACCGGTATTAAAGAATATCAATTTAAATATCGCTAAGGGAGAAAATGTCTCGCTTATTGGCGCCAGTGGCTGCGGGAAAAGCACTCTGCTTCAACTTATTTACGGAATTCATCATACCACTGGACATATCTTCTGGAACGAAAAAGAACTTTTAGGACCCAATTTCAATTTAGTTCCCGGGGAGGAATTTATTAAATACCTCTCACAGGATTTCGATTTGATGCCTCCACTAACCGTATCCGAAAATGTGGGAAAATACCTCAGCAATATGTATCCCATTAAAAAGAAGCGTCGGATAAAAGAATTATTGGAAGTTGTGGAAATGAATGACCTGGCCAATACCAAAGCAAAACACCTCAGCGGCGGTCAACAGCAGCGTGTTGCCTTGGCAAGAGCTTTGGCGAACGAACCTGAATTGCTTTTGCTGGACGAACCCTTCAGTCATATAGACCATTTTAGAAAAAACAATTTGCGCAGAAGCTTATTTTCCTATTTAAAGGAAAATAATATCACCTCTATCACGGCAACTCATGACAGCACTGATGCGCTTTCATTTGCCGATCAGACTATTGTGCTTAAAAATGGAAAGATCCACGCCCGGAACAGCCCCCGGGAGTTGTATGAGAATCCACCAAGCAAGTATGTGGCTTCCCTTTTTGGAGATGTAAATGACCTTATGCTGAAAAATTTAATTCCTGCTGAAAAAAGCCGAAAAAAAATATTGCTATATCCCAACGAAATAAAAGTTGTTTCAAAATCCAATTTAAACGCAGAGGTTTTACGAAGTTATTTCGAAGGAGGAAACTTCCTGATAAAAGCAGAACTGAATGGCGAAATCATTTATTTTGAACATCTCCTGGAATTGGCCGAAGGAGAAAGAGTAGCGGTTGAAGTTTCGGGGCAATTGATCGCATCCCGAATAAGGAACTGATAAGACCTGTGAGGTCTTGTTTAGTGAGTTCTATTCCGCCAAAAGAATCTTATTTGTATTCCCGTTAAAAATAAAATTTTCATCCACCTTTTTACCTAAAAGTGCCTGGGCGATCGGGGAATTGATCCCAATTGCATAAAATTTTTCATTTTCCAGCAAAATTTCCCCGGCGGGAATCGATAGAAAGTAGTTGGCCGCTGAAGTTTTTACGACACTCCCAAAGCCAATTATCCCTGAATTTGGGTTTTGCCCAGCAATGGCCAGGGTTTTTTTTAATCCCTTGTACTGTTCCATCTGAAGCAATAATTTATCAACTTCAATATGGATCATCGCCCTGCCCGTTTCATACTTATCGCCTGCAGAAGATTTTGATTCCATTTTTAGTGCTTCATCTAAATCCTTTATTCCTGCAAGTGCTCTTCTGATACGTTCTTCAACATAATTTTCACAGACTTCAATTAACTGCTGTTTTAAATTGACACTCATTTTACATCGATATTTTTCAGGGTAAAAGGCCCGTAATTTCGCATTTGCCGAACGATCCAGTTTATCCTGGTTTGAATATAATTACTTGCCGGATTAGCCCGATATTGCCTTGGATTGGGTACAATAGCGGCGATAGCAGCCGATTCATACATGGTCAATTTAGCTGCCGGTTTATTAAACCAGGCCTGGGCCGCGGCTTCTGCCCCGTAAATTCCCTTGCCCATTTCAATAGAGTTTAAGTACACCCCCATAATCCTCTCCTTGCTCCAAAAAACTTCGATCAAGAATGTAAAATAAACTTCCATTCCTTTTCTAAGCCAGGTGCGGTTTGGCCAAAGAAATACATTTTTTGCCGTTTGTTGGGAAATGCTGCTCGCGCCCCTTACCCGTTTCCCGCTTTTATTCCTTTCAATTGCTTTTTCAATCGCTTTTATATCAAATCCGCTATGACTCAAAAAGTTTTGATCTTCACTGGAAATTACCGCCAGTTGCAAATGCCGGGAAATATCATCAATTGGAACCCAGTCGTGATGGATCTCTTCCTTCGGGTTTTCAAAATAACGAATAACCATTAGTGGTGTTACCGGAACAGGAACCCATTTATACAAGATCACCATAAAAATACTGAAGGCAAAAAGCCACAAAATCAGTTTTGACAAAAATTTAAAAAATCGTTTCATATGTTGATGGGTATAGTTTTATCCAGATCGCACCCCGGAAAAATTCAAATGTCTTGTTGCTTTTTTCGCTTCTAACCTTAAACTTCAAAAGTTATTTTTCTTTATTTCACTTCTAACTTACACTAATTCTGCCAATTCCTTGCCAACCAAGCTGCCAATGGCCACTCCCATTCCTCCTAAACGCACTCCGCAATATACATTTTCAGAGATCTGTTTTAGGATAGGTTTCTTTTGATTTCCCACTCCCATGATTCCGCTCCATCTTTGGTCTATTTCAAATTCGGTATTGGGCAAAATCGTCAATTTCAGGAGCTCTTCAAGTTTATTTTGAATTAGTTCAGTTTGCTCAATTATCGTGGTTTCTTCGGTTTTAAGATCAAGGTTTCGTCCTCCTCCCAGTAAAATCTGGTCATCTATATTACGAAAGTAATAATAGCCTTTATCCAGATGGAAGGTGCCTTTTAACTGAAGGTTTTTTATGGGTTTTGTAATCAATACCTGGGCACGTGCAGGTATTACTTCTGAAATCCCCAGAGTGGAAGCAAAACCGTTTGTAGTGATCAATAATTTATTGGTACTGAATTGAAACTGATCTGTTTTTACCTCTACCGAATTATTTTTTTCTGAAAATTCCTCTACGGTGATATTGTTTAAAATCCTGATCCCGGCATTCTGTACCTTTTGAAGAAGGGCTTCCATCATTTGACCTGTATTTAACTGTCCTTCAAATTGGTTAAAAATAAGTGGTTCATGAATATTCTTAAATCCAAAGCTATTTGTCCGGGTACTAAAAACCTGTTTCTTAAAAACAGGTTCCAATAGTTTATTGATATCATTCATTTTTGAAATGCATTGTTCAAAAAGTTCCAGGTCCCGTGGCACAAAAAGCTCGTAACCACCCCAGGATTGGTAATCTATTGCTTTATCGCCCAGATTATTTCTTAGCAACTTCAGGCCATCTACGCGTTTTTGAACCAGATTTACAACTTCGGTTTCGGAATGTGAATTTAGATCGTCCAAAATTTCGGAAAGGCTTCCAAAACAGGCAAAACCTGCATTCTTAGTGCTGGCGCCGTTGGGGAGAAATCCGCGTTCCAAAATCAGGATACTGGCTTTTGGAAACCGGTCTTTTAGATGTAAGGCTGTATTCAGGCCAACAATCCCGCTGCCAACAATGGTATAATCTATATTTGAAAGCCAGGTTTGATATTCCCAGTAGGAAAGGTTCATTTTTTGTTTTTAGAAGCTGAAAATTACGGAAAGTTTAGGGAATTTCGATATAAGACCTCACAGGTCTTTGAGACCTGTGAGGTTTGGGGATATCTATTGCGTTAGGGACAGAAGCGATTAGCTTTTTGGGAATTTTTCCCCAAAAACTAAAAGCGGATGGCCCGACCCTGCGGTTTTTCTTCGCGGGGGAACGCCAAAAAAAAACCCCGAAAAATTCGGGGCTTGGTTTTAATCTTCTACGATGGGATCCATTTTCCAGGATTCCATAAATTTTGTGGTGTAATTTCCATCTATATAATCTGGATGGTCCATCAATTGCCTGTGGAATGGGATGGTGGTTTTAACACCTTCTATTACGAACTCGTCTAGGGCGCGCCGCATTTTGCTGATGGCTTCATCCCTTGTTTGGGCGGTAGTGATCAACTTGGCAATCATGGAATCGTAATTGGGCGGAATGGAATATCCGCTGTACACGTGAGTATCTATGCGAACTCCGTGCCCACCGGGAGCGTGTAAATTGGTAATCATCCCCGGACTTGGCCTAAAATCGTTATAGGGATCCTCGGCATTGATCCTACATTCAATGGCATGCAATTTTGGAAAATAATTTTTTCCTGAAATTGGCACTCCGGAAGCGACCAAGATTTGTTCCCTGATAAGATCATAATCTATTACCTGCTCGGTAATTGGGTGTTCTACCTGGATGCGGGTATTCATTTCCATGAAGTAGAAATTCCGATGTTTATCCACCAAAAATTCCACCGTGCCGGCGCCTTCGTATTTTATATATTCCGCAGCTTTTACGGCCGCGTCTCCCATTAGTTTCCTGAGTTTATCTGTCATAAACGGGGATGGGGTCTCTTCGGTAAGTTTTTGATGACGACGCTGAATGGAGCAATCCCTTTCGGAAAGATGACAGGCTTTACCTGTGCTGTCTCCTACGATTTGAATTTCGATATGCCGTGGTTCCAGGATCAGTTTTTCCATGTACATGCCGTCGTTCCCGAAAGCCGCAGCGGCTTCCTGGCGTGCAGAATTCCAGGCGTCATGAAGTTTTTCTTCTGTTAGAACGGCGCGCATTCCTTTTCCTCCACCGCCGGCAGTAGCTTTAAGCATCACGGGGAAACCCATTTCTTTGGCTACTTTAAGGCACTCGTAATAATCTTTTAAAATCCCATCGGACCCAGGGATACAGGGAACTCCTGCTTCCATCATGGTGGCGCGGGCAGAGGCTTTATCGCCCATCCTGTCTATCATGGTTGGACTTGCCCCAATAAATTTAATGTTGTGCTCCTCACAAATTTTTGAGAATTTGGAGTTTTCGGCCAGAAAACCGTAGCCGGGATGAATTGCATCTGCATTGGTGATTTCGGCAGCTGCAATGATATTTGAGATTTTCAAATACGACAAATTACTTGGCGGGGGCCCTATACAAACGGCTTCATCGGCAAATCTTACGTGAAGGCTTTCGGCATCGGCAGTAGAATAAACCGCGACGGTTTTAATTCCCATTTCCCTGCAAGTCCGTATAATGCGCAAGGCGATCTCTCCCCGGTTGGCAATTAATATTTTTTTAAACATACCTATAAATTTTTTACTGACGCAGAAAAATTAAATCCTGTAAAGAAAGGGTATAATTAAGATGGATCTACCAAAAACAATGGCTGATCAAATTCTACCGGAGAAGAATCCTCAACCAGAACTTTTACTATTTTACCGGAAACTTCACTTTCAATTTCGTTAAACAATTTCATGGCTTCAATAACACAAAGTACATCACCTTCTTTAATGGTATCGCCTACCTCTATAAATACGGGTTTGTCGGGAGAAGGTTTTCGATAAAAGGTACCTATAATAGGGGATTTAACGATTATAAATTTTGAATCATCATCGGCCGGTTTCTCACCCGTTGAAGCCGGTGTTTCCGGGGCAGGAGCTTGTTGTTGCTGCTGCTGCTGTAGCGGCATTTGCTGTTGCATTTGGCCTCCCATAGGATATTGCTGAATATAGGTAGGCTCTTTACCTTCGGTTCCTGTCCTTATGGTAATCTTGATATCGTCCATCTCAAGTTTCACTTCACTTGCACCAGATTTGGCCACAAACTTGATTAAATTCTGAATTTCTTTTAAATCCATAATATTAGGGTGTTGGTTTTTTAAGAATTATAGGCCCATTTAAAATAAATGGATCCCCATGTAAATCCGCCTCCAAATGTGGCAAAGATAATAGTATCTCCTTTTTTGAGTAATTTTTCGTAATCGCTTAACAATAACGGAAGGGTTGCCGAAGTGGTGTTCCCATAACGCTCAATGTTCATCAGCACTTTTTCATCCTCAAGGTTAATCCTGCTTGCCGTTGCGCCAACTATTCTCTTATTGGCCTGATGCGCGATCAGCCAATCAACATCCGTATTGACGAGGTTGTTCTTTTTCATAATTGCCTCGCTCACATCGGCCATCTTTGAAACCGCGAACTTATAGATGGTTTTTCCGTCCTGCTGCACATAATGAAGCTTTTTAGCCACGGTTATCTCTGTAGGAGGCATCAATGAACCACCAGCTTCAATTTTCAGGGATTCCCTGCCAATTCCATCGCTTCGTAAAATTTCATCCTGTAAGCCCAAACCTTCAAAATTAGGCTCAAACAATGCGGCACCGGCTCCGTCCCCAAAGATGATACAGGTTGTTCTATCTGTATAATCTATAATTGAAGACATTTTATCTGCACCAATCACCAATACTTTTTTATATCTCCCGCTTTCAATATAAGCGGCCGCAGTAGACATTCCGTATAGAAATCCGGAACAGGCAGCTTGTATATCGTAAGCAAAAGCATTGATTGCACCTATTTGGGTTGCCACATAAACAGCAGTAGCTGCAACGGGTAAATCCGGGGTGATGGAAGCAAGCAAGACCAGGTCGATCTCTTCGGGGTTTATTTTGGATTTTTTTATAAGATCCTCGGCGGCTTTGATAGCCATGAAAGAAGTTCCTTTCTCGGGATCTTTAAGGATGCGACGCTCTTTGATGCCTGTTCTGGAAAAAATCCATTCATCGTTGGTATCGACCATTTTTTCCAACATCTTATTGGTCAATACATCTTCAGGGACATAGGCACCTACAGCCGTTATTGCTGCCGTGATTTTACTCATAAAAATCAAATTTATTAACTAAGTAGCCCACATAATCCATGACACATGAAAGACATCTGCTACAAATTTTTTGAAATGGCGTACAAATTACGGCCTTTTTAGGACTTATTCAACTTAAACCAAAAAACTCTCAACAGGTGAGAGTTTTTTGTAATATCAAAGTTGTTTTTTTATGCTTCTACTTCTTGAGTATTGTCTATCAACACTTGTCCGCGGTAATATAATTTATCTTCAAACCAATGTGCCCTGTGGTACAAATGTGCTTCTCCGGTAGTAGGATCTTTGGCAATTTGTGGAACAGAAGCTTTATAATGGGTTCTTCTTTTATCTCTTCTGGTTTTGGAGGTTTTTCTCTTTGGATGTGCCATTGTTACGTATTATTTATCGTTTAATAATTTTTTTAATTTATTCCACCTGGGGTCAATTTCTTCCCCGTTATCATTCTCTTCAATATCTTGATCCTCTTTCGGACTTAATTCTTCTAACTTTTCGAGCACTTCACTCTTGAGCGTACCATCTAATACTCCGGGATGAACCCTTTTTAATGGAACTGACAACACGATCAATTCATAAATGTATTGCGCGACATTTAACTGATATTCAGAGTGAGGCAAAATAAGCAACTCCTCATTGTCGTCATTAAAGCTATCTCCAAACTTGACCACTAACGTTAATTCAGCATCAATAGGCTGGTCATAAGGCTCGTTTGTAAGATCACAATTCACGTTTACCACTCCTACAGCCTTGAAAGTAAGCTCCATTATGGTACTCTTTTTCTCAAACAGCAAATCAATTTTTATATTGGCGCTGTTAAAGTCATCGTATTCAAAATGCTCAAAGAACTCTCTATCTATAAGGTACTCAAACTCGTGCTTTCCTTGTTTTAACCCCACAAACGGGATTAAAAACGCCGCTAATTTCTTCATAACATCATCTTTTTCGAGCGTCCGGCCCTCCGGAAAAGGCAGGCGCAAAGATATTAAATATATTGAATAAAGGTTCTTTATAAACAAATTTTTGTTTATATCTTTTTAGTCTGTTTTTTAAGGGGGTTCTTGGTGAGTTTTTTATATTCTTTTCTTGTGTTATAGATTTCAATGGCCTTAAAAACGGCTTCTTTAAACGAATTGATATTTGCGCAATCTTTACCGGCAATGTCAAAAGCAGTTCCGTGATCGGGTGAAGTTCTCACCTTGCTTAAACCGGCGGTGAAATTTACGCCCTCTCCAAAGGACAGAGTTTTAAATGGAATAAGCCCCTGGTCGTGATAAGAAGCCACAACGGCATCAAAACTTTCATGGTTTTTTGAACCAAAAAAACTATCGGCGGCATAGGGTCCATATACCAAGGTTCCTTTTTCCCGTAATTTTTGAAGGGTGGGCTTTAAGACATCTTCATCTTCTTTCCCAATTAATCCATTATCCCCACTGTGCGGATTGATCCCCAAAACAGCAATCTTGGGCTTGGGAATCCTGAAATCCTGCTGAAGGGTCTTTGTTATGATCGCGATTTTCTTCTCGATCAATTCGGGAGTAATTTTCCCGGCAATATCTTTAAGAGGAACGTGATCTGTAAGCAATCCTACTTTAAGATTATCGGAAATCATAAACATGAGGCTTTCCCCGTTTAATTCCTTCGCCAGATAATCTGTATGGCCGGGGAATTGAAATTTTTCAGACTGGATCGTATTTTTGTTGATGGGAGCGGTTACCAATACATCTATCTCATCATCCTTAAGGGCCGCAGTGGCCGCCTCCAGGGATTTAAACGCGTAGTTCCCAATTTCGGGATCTTCGGCACCAAAATTTATAGGTACATTTTCCTTCCAGACGTTCACTATGTTTATCTTTCCTTCAATAGCTTCGGAAGCTTTGTCAATTCCCTGAAAATTCAGGGAAAGGTTAAAATGTTTTTTTAAAAAGCTCAAAGTTTTTACCGAGGCAAAAATAACCGGGGTACAAAAATCCAGCATCCGCGAATCGTCAAAGGTTTTCAACACTATTTCGCCTCCAATCCCATTTAAATCCCCTATACTTATTCCCAATTTCAATTTATCAGCAGACTTCATAAATTATCCCCGTTTTTTATTTCTATTTTTACACCACAAATGTAAGAATAATCCATAAATATGTTTACAGGAATTATTGAAGAAGTAGGAGAAGTTATTGAAAGCACCCGTGAAAAAGGCAATCTCAATATAAAAATTGCCGCTAAAATGGTACCCGAATTAAAAATCGATCAAAGCGTGGCCCACAATGGAGTTTGCCTGACGGTAGTTGATATAAAAGATGGGGGTTACACTGTTACCGCAATTAAGGAGACCCAGGAAAAGACCAGTCTAGGAAATTTGAAGCAAGGCGACTGGGTGAACCTGGAGCGCGCCATGATTCTTGGCGACCGCCTGGACGGGCATATTGTTCAAGGACATGTAGACCAGATAGGGATTTGCAAAAATATCAAAGAGGAAGACGGAAGCTGGGTTTTTACCTTTGAATACGATCCCGGGATGCACAATATAACAATAGAGAAAGGTTCTATTACTATTGACGGGATAAGCCTGACGGTGGTAAATTCAAAACTGAACGAATTTAGCGTTGCCATTATTCCCTATACTTATCACAACACCAATTTCAAACAGCTCAAAAAAGGCGGTAAGGTAAACCTGGAATTTGATGTGATAGGGAAATACGTTAAACGATTGACCGAGATTTCCTAAACTCTTTTTTTAGGCCTTAAAAAAAAGATTCCAAGGGCAAGACCGGCGGTTGCCAGTAAATAAATATTACCATCTATAGGAAGTTTTAAACCTGGAGGCGGAGGACCAGGACCAGCATCTTCAGTAGTCATCATCTGCGGTTGTGGAAGCTTATGAGATTGGGATTGTCCCCATGAGAACATCGTCAAAAGCATCATAATTATCGATGAAAAAATTCTATACTGGACTTGTCTTCTCATAATCGTGCGTAATGTACTACAAGGATTATTAAAAACATAGGCTTTACATGAATTTAGCTTTTTACAGCCAGGCAATACCAGGACCGGTAAAGAACTAATTCGGGATTAATTAAGTTGTAGGAATTAGGCTAAAAATCCAAAACCGGTTAATAGAACCAGCGGAACCGAATATTTAGACAATTAAAATGATCAATGAATTGAAGTGGATTTTTTCCCGGAAGCTGTAAGAAAATGGATCCCCAATCCAAGTCCGGCAGTAAAAAGGATGGAAATATTGGTATCCAAAGATAGTTTAAGGCCCGGAGGAGGAAGTCCTGGGTCAGAATTCATCCAAGGTTCGGAAAGTTTGTTATTCCAAGCCTAGGTACAGGTAGATATCGCAAGAATGAATACCCATAAAAGGATGATATTTGGCACTATTATTTTTTCTCAATTGGGGAAGGATAAAATTAACTTAGTAATAAAGATGACTAATTTACTGATAGGATGCTACAAAATTATCCTATTCACTTGGAACGGAAATTGAAGCAGGGAATTTCTTACCTGCAAATCCCAAAAAATAAATTCCAAGACCAAGTCCTGCCGCCAAAAGAAAATAAATGTTGGAATCTATGGGAAGAACAAGTCCCGGAGGTGGTGGACCTCCTTGCCTGCATTCTGCCGCAGGATGACATCCCCCGTTGCAAAATTTCTCCCCCGGATTACAAGGATTTTGGGCATAGGAAGACACGCCAAATGAAAGCAATATTGCAATAAAAAGAACTATTCTCTTCATAATAAGGTTAGTAATAATTGGGGGCGCAGTAACAAACGTATTTTAAAAGAATCTAGGTATCAAAACAATTCGATGAAATATATCATTTTATCGTTAAAAAACCACTGCCTTTTTATATTTCGGGGATTTCAAAGGATTTTCAGGCGAAAAAGCTTTATTTATCAAAGAAAGATATGAAATAAATTGACTCAAAACTACAAGTTTTTAAAGGTTTTAATTGACAGGGAAAATTATTTGTTGGGAATAAGGAGAAAAAAAAATGAAAGCTGAATGTTGGTGCTTATGTATCTATGTTTGATGCAAACTTTAGATACCAAGTTTGGAACTGTTCTAAGCGTATTTCAAAGCTTTATACAGACTTTTACACCACTACTGAGTTTAAAGAGAATTTTGCCCGCTTAAATGCGGCTCTAAAGGAGTTTGAGGTGAAAGATCATTTAGAACGTCCCTTTCTTAAAGTTAAAATGATTGATCTAAATAGAACCACTTTACCACTCTATAAAAGATTAGATAAAAACAAGCTAAATTTTAAGCAGTATTAGAGTGTTACGAAAAATATTACCAATAAAGAACCTGCTAATATTCCATAAAATATAAAGAACTTATGTTTAGAATCAATAGCGTCCTAAACGATTAAAATAAGATCAAAAAAGAGAGGAAGTTTTCTGTGACTCAATTAATTTTGAGTTGCACCACAAAAACAACATCCTCTCTTATGACAAATATAACATTGTTTTCT
>Ga0307486_1000499_pt1 | contig 36100 bp, 29 predicted proteins | sample CBIW02metaG_FD_203663 | JGI IMG/M metagenome (GOLD analysis project Ga0307486, IMG submission 203663) | Sea-ice brine microbial communities from Beaufort Sea near Barrow, Alaska, United States - CBIW 0.2 | ecosystem: Environmental > Aquatic > Marine > Coastal | place: USA: Alaska | collected... | reverse complement strand
CGTCTGAGCGTTTGCAAAACGTTCAAGCGCATTTAAAATGAAAAAAGACTAGCGTTCTGCAAGAACGTGAAGGTTTTATTCGGAATTCGGAGCGTTAAACGATCTGTAATCTTGACAGGGTCACTAAGAATAAAAGCTTTCACTTTAGTGGAGGCTTTTTTCATTTTAAATCGTCTGAGCGTTTGCAAAACGTTCAAGCGCATTTAAAATGAAAAAAGACTAGCGTTCTGCAAGAACGTGAAGGTTTTATTCGGAATTCGGAGCGTTAAACGATCTGTAATCTTGACAGGGTCACTAAAACAGAATGAGAGTAAAAAGCGAAAGCGTTTTACTCTCATTTTTTTTTCCTCTTTCCCACTCTCATTCTCACTCTTCTCCACATCTATTATTTATCGAAGTTTGAAGAACGTTCAAGTAAATATAAAATGAAAAAAGACCAAGAGTCATAAATCCCAACATTCCCCACACACGACAACTGATATTACACAAGATTACTAAAATCTCGCAATCATATTAGCATAGGATTATATCCTGCGCTAGTGCTAAACATCCGCCAGCTGACGGATGATAAAAAACCAGATCGTCATCTACATTTAAAATCATAATCAGACTAAAAAAACAAAAAGCCACACCGCTAGGGTATGACTTTTTATTATAAAATTATTTGAATCTAAATAGACCTTCTATTATCTATCAAGTCTGATTCCTTTTTCATTGAAAAGCATTTTTGATTGAACATCTGCTTTTTTCACACGTATTTCATACGTTTTAACATCATTTTCTTTAATTACAAATGCTTTTTCAACTTTATAATCAAGATATTCTTCTTGTTTTAAAGCTTCAGTAATTGCTGGCGGCAAAAGTGTTAACTTCACTTCTTCGTGCTTAACCAATGCACTTGTTTCATGAACTCCGTCAGCATGTGTACCATCTGATGGATGCTCTGCGTCTGTTGATGGATGTTCCTCGTTAGAATCGTCTCCTGCTGGATGTTCTGAATCGGAAGGATGCTCATCAGAATGATTCATGTGCACAGTGTCATTAGATGCATCATCTCCAGCCATGTCATCATTTGAATCTGAAGAACATGAAGTGCTCATCAATGCTGCTGCTATTACTCCTGTTAATACAATCTTAGTTAATTTCATCTCTTTAAAATTTAGTTTTTTGTGTTAATTAATAGTTAAACATACGAAACAGAAATCGTTATTCCTAACTATGATAAAATCTTAGCATTGTAAACAAGCTCGAATTCCTAAAATATTTAAGTTAAATAAATCTTATAAATCCAAACACAAAGACCATTATATCAACCTAACAACAAGGCTTTTGCACTTATCTCTACAGATAAAATTGTTCCGATCAAACATCAATTCAAGTGGTTGATTTTAAAAGTTAAACTTCTTAAAAATTTAACAATTCTTCTAATTTAGATATCTCAAATTCTAGTTCAATGATGAAAAATTCAACTTAAGAATGTTGTACCCAATATTCAAAAATGAAAGCAATCGAGAAAATCAATAGAGGCTACAGAACGCAAAGTTATATTTAGCTGTAGATTTTAAAACTCTCATGTTCAGCTGAATATAAAATCAATGGTGAATTTATTCAAAATTATAATTATTTACTTCCTCAATAAATGAGTATCTTACTTAACTTAGTCCAAAATTTAGGTATGAAAATCTACTACTATACTGCACTACTAATCTTACTTTTAGTTAGTTACAATGTCAATTCTCAACACTCTGTAATCGTTTCCAAATTCTCTTGGAATGATATTTCGCTTGATCCCACAATTGCTGATGTGGGTCCAAACGCGTCAAGTATTTCACCAAGTGCTAAAGTTGATGTTAATGGTTATGGCGGAACTACAGGACTAAATGCAGGGCTTCCTAAAAAGGATATTATAATGATATTTACCGATAGTTCAATCTTTAACCTAGATGGAATTGAATTGTCCGTCGCATATCAAAGAGATGAATCTGTTGGAACATTTATGAAAAGAGGAAGTTACTTTTCATTTTTAGACGCTTCCTTTTTAACAGTTAAGTTTAGACTCAAAGATGAGACAAATACACCAAATTATATTGATGTTAACTCTGGAAATGTGTATCCTATTCCAAGTGATGGAGTTTTTAGAGTTTATAGATTTAGATATAATCAATTTACAGGAGTAGGAACTTTAGACGTCGACGGAGATATTAAGTGGACATATAATGGAACGCCTGGACAAGTTATGGATTGGTCGAACGGAGGAAATATGACCATTGGAACAACCATGGATGGATCAGGATCAAATAGAACGTTTTATGATGAATATATCTTATCAGAAGTTTTATCGGCTTATCTTCCTATAGAATTAATCTCATTTTCTGCTCAGGCAGATGAATATCAATCAGTGGTTAATCTGAATTGGGTAACAGCCTCTGAAACAAACAATGATTTCTTTACCTTAGAACGTAGTAGCAATGGTTTAAATTGGGAAACACTTAGTAATATTGATGGAGCAGGAAACAGTAGTTCAAAATCAATTTACTCTTATTTAGATAAGGATCCTTTTTATGGAGTTTCATATTATCGCTTGAAGCAAACTGATTTTGATGGTCTATATGAATACTTTCCAATAAAAAGTGTAGAATGCAATTTTGCTCTCGATTTTGAAATGTCGCCAAATCCTATTCGAAAAGGCGAGATGATTCATTTTAAAGAATTGAAGACACAAAATGAAAATGCGGAGCTTTTAATTTATGCATCAAATGGTGTTTTAATAAAAGGTATAAAAATATCCAAATTTGAATCAAATATTCAACTTAAAAATAACTTAAAGCCTGGAATTTACTTTGTGATATTTGAAGGGGCAAGAAAAAAACTAATAGTTAGTTCGTAGAAATGATGTCCAACTTAAAAATTGGATAAATTAAAAGTCTAAAGTATTTTGGAAGTAATGCTTTAGAACTGTCTTCAGAAAATTCCAACATTTTGTAAAACAGTATTTTAAAAAAAATAATCACCAATTTAAATTTGCATTTAATGACCTTGTTGTGTATTTTTAGGGGTAATGAAAACTCTAAACCACTTTTTCATAACAATTGTCTTGCTGACCGGTATCATTTTTACTGGCTGTGAAAAAGATATGGAGGCTCCCAATGACGATTGTAGTAAGCTAATAGGAGAATGGGAATGGAGTTATTCAACGGCTGGTTTTGGATTTCCTATAAAAACACCAAAAACAGAGGACTATAATCAATCTATTAAATTTGATAAAAATGGAAAGCATTATCTATTAATTGATGAGGAGATTAGTCAAGTAAGCCAATTCTTTTTTAAAATATCACCTTCAATTTATGAAACAGGAAATGATTATTTGATATTTTACTTTAATGAGAAGAATTTAAAAAAAGAAATTTCACATTCCTTTGAATTTGCTGACAACAGAACATTAGTATTATCAGAACAGTGTTATGATTGTTATTCACATGTTTACTTGAGGAAATAAAAATACAAAGTTGCTATATTTTGTTGATCGAAAATGAACCACTGCGGACTGAAAGCAGTATAGGTTCACATGAGAATAAAATTCTATAACTAACAAACAATAGATGTTGGGTTTTAGATGTTAGATGTTTAGATGTTAGACAAAAAGAAGTTAGATGTTGGGTTTTAGATGTTAGATGTTTAGATGTTAGACGTTAGACGTTAGACAAAAAGAAGTTAGATGTTGGGTTTTAGATGTTATATGTTTAGATGTTAGACGTTAGACGTTAGACAAAAAGAAGTTAGAAGTTAGATGTTAGACAATTTTAGTCTTCTGTCTTTTGTCTAACATCTAAAATCTATTTTTTGATATGAAACTTTTTAGAAGCTAAAGTTTGATGCACTGAAGTACATATTTCTGTGATCAATAAATCTCTATTTGATATTCAAAAAGTTATCAATTAATTCTTTACCACATTCAGTTAACACCGACTCTGGATGAAACTGAACGCCATACAGTTTGTACGTCACATGTCTCAATGACATTGCTTGGTTATTTTCATCTCTTGCAGTAACGATTAATTCTTTAGGGAAATTTTTATTCGAAATAATCCAACTGTGGTATCTTCCCATCTGAAAAGATTGAGGCAGACCAAAATACAATGGATCATTCGCATCAACAACAGTCAATTCAGTTGAAACGCCATGATAAACTTGAGCTAAATTTTCCAATTCCCCACCAAAGACCTCCCCTATTGCTTGCATTCCTAAACAAACGCCTAGCATTTTTTTGTGAGGAGCATATTTTCTAATTACTTCTTTTAGAACACCAGCATTTTCTGGTAATCCCGGTCCTGGAGAAAGTACAATCGTTTCATATTTATCAATTTCATCCAAAATGATTTCATCATTCCTAAAAACATCCACTTCATACTCCCCACTTGATTCTATATAATGAACCAAATTATAAGTAAACGAATCATAATTGTCTAAAACAAGGATTTTATTATTCACCCGCCAAATATAGAAATAAACAAAGTTTTGAATTAATAAATGTCATGGAATATATCGAAACTAAGTAGCATTTAAACAATTAAATTATTATTAATCACTCATCTGCAGAGGTTTTATAAAAAATATCGATAAAAGAAATAAAAATACAGAGGAATGATATATTAAAAGTTGACAGACACAAAAAAAAAACCAAAATTCCAGCGGAACGACATATTAATAGTTAACAGACACAAACCAGCAAAACAAACCAAGTTCCAGAGGAACGAAATATTAATAGCTCAAAATAAAAACAAGCAAAACCAAACCAAGTTCCAGCGGAGCAACATATTAATAGTTGACAGACACAAACCAACAAAACAAACCAAGTTCCAGAGGAACGGCATATTAATAGCTCAAAATAAAAATCAATAAAACCAAACAAAGATCCAGAGGAGCGACATATTAATAGTTGACAGAAACAAACCAAAGTTCCAGAGGAACGAAATATTAATAGCTCAAAAATAAAAACCACCAAAACCAAACAAAGCTCCAGAGGAGCGACATATTAATAGTTGACAGATACAAACAAAAAATCAACCAAAGTTCCAGCGGAACGACATATTAATAAAACAACGCAGCGCCTTATTCCCTCCACTCTATTCAGCAATAGTAAAAATATAATCATCTATTCATCAACACAGTATTCACTATAAATCCCATTGAAATAAAAAATAAACGAATTAAATTACTGGTAAACTCATTTATTTCACTACCTTAATTTAGAACCTTTAAATCACTTAAATTATGGCTAACACATATTCTCGAATTTATTATCACGCAATTTTCTCTGTAAAAAACAAAGATTATGGAATTCATTCAACATGGAAAGATGAATTATACAAATACATTACAGGCATTATTAAATCTAACAATCAAAAAGTTATGATTATTAATGGAATGCCTGACCATGTTCATTTATTAATTGGAGCAGTACCAGATTTTAATCTATCAGTTCTAGTAAAAGAAGTAAAATGTAATTCTTCAAAATGGATAAATAAAAACAATTTTACCAAAGCTAAATTCAGATGGCAAACTGGTTTTAGCGCATTTTCATTAGGATATTCGCAATTACCAATGGTTACAGAATACATTAAAAATCAAGAAATTCATCATAAGAAAAGAACATTTCGAGAAGAATATCTTAAATTTTTAGACCTTAACGAAATCCAATATGATATACGTTACGTTTTCTAAATCAATTTAGATAAAGCAGAAAAATATGTCGCACCTACGGAGCTTTAAAACCATAAATGCATTAGGTTGATACTAATATTCCACCCCTAAAGGGGTTTTTAGAGACATTAACCAATAAATGGATTAAGCCTCCTAAGGAGCGGCATATCATTAATTAAAAGAAACAAACCAAGTTCCAGAGGAACGAAATATTAATAGCTCAAAAATAAAAACCAACAAAACCAAACAAAGCTCCAGAGGAGCGACATATTAATAGTTAACAGACACAATTTACCAAAATCAACCATCCAATCACAACTCAACTCAAGCTCCAGAGGAGCGGCATATTACTAAAACAAAGCACTGCTTTGCTGTCTCTAGTCTGCTCACAGATAATTCAAGCATTACCGAAACCCCACCATTTGTCAAAACATATCAAATCTTCTATTAGTCCATTCTATAAAACGACTAAACCTAATTGAAATCTTAACTTTGCTAGTCGATAAAAAAAATGGAAGTAGAAAAAAAAGAACTCAACAGAAACTGGATTTTAGCCGCCTTAATGATGACTATGATTCTTGCAGCGATGGACAATACTATTGTTGCAACTGCAATTCCACAAATCGTAGGTGATTTAGGCGGATTTTCTTTATTCAGTTGGCTTTTTTCTATTTATCTGTTAATTCAAACCATCACAATTCCACTTTATGGAAAACTAGCCGATTTATTGGGGAGAAAACCAATCATTATCTTTGGAATAATTATTTTCTTATTGGGATCAGCGGCTTGTGGATTTGCTTGGAATATGCCATCATTAATTATTTTTAGAGGTTTACAAGCTGTTGGAGCTGGAGCAATCATGGCCACAGTTAATACTATTGCAGGAGATATTTACACCATTGAAGAACGTGCAAAAATACAAGGTTGGCTTTCCAGTGTTTGGGGAATTGCCGCGATCTTAGGACCAACACTAGGTGGAGCTTTGGCAGATTATGCAACATGGCGCTGGATCTTTTTCATCAATATTCCATTCGGTATTTTATCAATCATTTTAATTGTAAAATTCTTACACGAGGGAAAAACTTTAAAACGTCCAAAAATAGATTGGGCTGGAGCAATCTCAATGTTAATCACTGCGACAGTTATTATGTTTACCCTTCTTCAAAGTGGAAAATCTTGGCCATGGCTTTCCTTCACAACACTTGGGTTTTTATCGTTGTGTACACTACTGATTTACATAACAGTTCGCATTGAACGAAAAGCTGCTGAACCTATTTTGCCAATTTGGGTTTGGAAAAAACGTGTAATATTAGGTTCAAACCTAGCAACAATAGGAATGGGAATGATTTTGATGGGGCCAAGTATGTACTTACCTGTTTTCGCACAATCAGTAACCGGAGTTGGTGCAATTGCAGCAGGATTTATTCTCGCAAGCATGAGCATCACTTGGCCGCTCTCATCAGCTTTATCGGGTAAACTCTATTTAAGAATTGGATTCAGAAATACGGCATTGTGTGGAATTATAATTGTAGCAATTGGAACATTTAGCTTTCTTTTTATTCAATTCCCTGGACCTGCGTGGTCTTTGGTTACTATTCAAATGATGATGGGTGCAGGATTTGGATTAATTTCCACTCCATTATTGGTCGGAGTTCAATCAACCGTTGAATATGAGCAGCGTGGCGTTGTTACTGGAGCAAATATTTTCTCTCGTTATTTTGGACAAAGTTTAGGAGCAGCAATATTTGCAGTGGTTTTCAATTATGGAATTAAATCAAAAATGGAGTCGGCGCCTCAAAGTTTACAAGCTGAATTACCAACAGTCAATCAAGTGGTCGATGTTATGCAATCCAAGGAAACTAGCGCTGAATTGCGTTTATTCCTCCGTGAGATATTCTTTGATTCTACACATTCCGTTTATGTTGGAATTACAATAATGGCAGTAATAACTTTTTTGATTCTAATTTGGACACCAGCGAAGTTTCCTACGATAAGGAAATAGATTATTACGACTTAGTTCTAATTATTGTCAAATTTTGCATTGATAATATCTGAATTTATGGATCTTCCGCTGCCGTGTTAATAGGTTTCTATATTGGAAGTAAAGAAATATAAGAAAGGTTTTGTGATTTAAGTGAGTAACCCAATCATCCTTTAATACTAGCAAAATCCCGACTTAAAATTTCTTTAAAACAAGTTGATAAAAGAATTTTAACAGGGGATGACATCACGGCAAGCTCACCACGACAAGTTCTGTGCAACGCTATGCACCGCAGTCTTTATTCTAACTTCAAAATCTAATGATTGATATAAAGGTTTTTAGAAACTATATCTAGATGTGCTAATTTACATGGTTTTAACTATTTCTGAGCCCAATAAACTTACCTAATCAAGAATGAGGTTTTCAACTATTCTTATTCTCAATAAACACTTTCGCAGCTTGAAATTGTTCTTCAAACTCCGATTCTTCACTCCTTTGGTACATTTCCATTTCTGAAGTTAGCATATCTTGAATTTGTAGTTGCTCGAAATACTTTTTTGCATGAACAAGATGGATTAAAAAACGTTTACCTACTAGTTGAACTTCTTCGAACGTGGTAAATGAAGTAACTTTGTAAAAAGACTTATTGTCAAATCGTTTTCTATATTGGGGAAAGTCCATATTTTTGTATCATTAATTAAGAAACGCAAATGTATATTAATTCAGAACATAAAAAAGCGCAAGAGCTATTGGATGAGCAAAAGTTTGAAAAATCTTTGCTTGCTTTCAATAAAGCTTTGTCACTAGATCCAAATCATCCGGATATTCTTTCGCATAGAGGAGTGCTTTATTTGCACATGAATCAAAAGAAAAAGTGTATTGACGATTTAGAGTTATCTCTTCGTTTAGATGAAGATTATGGTTTTCGTTATGCCGCTTTGGCGTATGCAAAAGATTATTTTGGAGATATTGATGCTGCAATAGTTTTGTACGAAAAAGCGGTTCAAGTTGATCCAGATGATGCTATTTCTCATAATAACTTGGGATTACTCATGGAGAAACGCGGGTATCAGCAAAAAGCGAAAGACAATTTCGAAAGAGCGGATAGACTTGCAGAAATTCAAGATGACATGCTAGGTAAACTCGATGAATTAGAAGCTAGAGAAGATAATTTTATTTCTAATAATGGACAGCAAACTAACGGTCAGCAGAAGAAAGACAATCCACTTCCAAAACCTGGTTCTCAAATGAAACCTCAAGGTGAACGTTTACAACCTAAAAAGTTAGCAACAGATTCACCGAAAACTTTTGGTTCAGTTTCTAAGGATTTAGTTACTGACAAAAATGTTTTTAAAGAGTTTGTAGCATTTGTAAAGAATGGATTTAAACTAAAGAAATGACCAAAAAAGAAAAAGCAGAATTTATAATGGAGGAATTGGACAAAGTGTATCCCACTACCCCAGTTCCACTTGATCATAAAGATGAATTTACTTTATTAATTGCTGTTTTATTATCGGCGCAATGTACAGATGTTCGCGTGAATTTAATTACGCCTCATCTTTTTGCAAAAGCCGATAATCCTTATGACATGATTAAACTTTCGATCGAAGAAATTCGTGAGATTATTAAACCATGTGGACTGTCTCCTCAAAAATCAAAAGCTATATTTAATTTATCACATATTTTGATTGACAAACACGACGGAATTGTTCCAGATAATTATGAAGATTTAGAATTCTTGCCAGGCGTTGGACATAAAACAGCTTCTGTTGTAATGTCACAAGCTTTTGGTTATCCTGCGTTTCCTGTTGATACTCACATTCACCGTTTGCTTTATCGTTGGGGAATTACAAATGGTAAAAATGTAACGCAAACTGAGAAAGATGCAAAAGCAATCTTCCCAGAAGAAAAGTGGAACAAATTGCATTTACAGATTATCTTTTATGGCAGAAGTCACTCGCCAGCGAGAAGTCCGAAGTTGAGTGTGGATTATATTACGGAGGCGATTGGGAGGAAGTCGGTGTTGAAGGATTATAAACCTTAGCGTAATTATTAATGTTTAATTTTTAATGTTTAACGCCCAGAATATCGAATTTCAACTGCGTTGAAATTGTTCAAAGGAAGTTTTTCTTTAGAAAAAAATACAGCGCAAACCACGTTAATAATTAAACATTTATAATTAAAACATTAATTACTATCTTTCCCCCATGGCTGAACAAATTAACCGTGAATATTTAGAGCAATTTGGGAACTTAGAGGTTCTTGCTAAACAAATTGTTGAAGGTTTTATTACTGGACTTCACAAGAGTCCTTTTCATGGGTTTTCTGTTGAGTTTGCCGAACATCGTTTGTACAATACTGGAGAATCTACCAAACATGTAGATTGGAAATTGTTTGCCCGGACGGATAAACTTTTTACAAAAAAATACGAAGAAGAAACGAATTTGCGTTGTCAGTTTGTTTTGGATACTTCGAGTTCTATGCATTTCCAACATGATGAAAATTGGTCGAAGTTGAAATACAGCATTTATGGAATTGCTTCTTTGATGGAGTTATTGAAACGTCAACGTGATGCTGTTGGTCTTTCTCTATTTACAGATAAATTAGATCTACATACTGAAAATAAATCTTCGAATACACATCACCGTTATATTCTATCAGAATTAGAAAAGTCACTTCATAATTACGAAGCAAAAGAAGCAAAAACCACTGAATCTGTTCAGGTTTTACATGACATTGCTGAATTGTGTAAACGCAGAAGTTTGATTGTTGTATTTTCTGATATGTTAAATGATCCAGAAAATAAAGACAAACTTTTTGAGGCACTTCAACACTTGAAACACAACAAACATGAAGTGATTTTATTTCATGTTGTGGATAAGAAAAAGGAATTAGATTTTCAATTTGAAAACCGTCCGTATACTTTGGTGGATATGGAAACAGGTGAGGAAATGAAATTAATTCCTGGAGAAGTAAAGGAGCATTATATCAAGCAAGTTGGTGACTATTTCAAGGAGCTAGAACAAAAATGCGGTGCTTATGGAATTGACTTTCATGAGTTGGATACGAATAAGCCTTTGAATGAATTGTTAGTTCAGTTTTTGAATAAACGTGGGAAAATGAGATGATATTTAATTATTAATGGTTAACGTTTTGGGGTAAAGGGTTAAGGATAATTAATAGTTGATAATTGATAATTTGGCAGAGTGTTTATTTGAATAAAATTTTATAGGGTTAACAAGTTAGGTCTCAAAACAATAATATTGACTAACTAATTTACCAATTACAACCATTAATCCTATCATTCAAATTGTAGTTAAAATAGAACTCTTGCCAAGAGGAAGAAGGGATTTCTATGGTGCTTAAAATCTTAGATTTTGACACCAGTCGGGATAACAGATCATAGGTGGATTTTCAATGCAGTACATAAAGCACCTCAAATCATATCATTATAGAAAATAAATAGGTAATCACATATTATTATCTAATTAAAACCATTACATTTATGTAAATAAATTTACATTATTATGGTTAGAATCTACCTTCAGTTGAATTTTTTCTTGTCAGCAATTCTCATTTTATTTTCGACCTTAGCATTCGGTCAAAGTCCTACACATCTTGCAAAAGGGTTTAACGTTTTTATAGAAAACGACATGACACTTTCTACGAATGAGTCGGAAGGTCCAGTGGCTTGTGGTAACGACTTAATGCTAAAAGGCAATTATCAAGTCGCAACAAACCACAGTGGTAACTTTTTGGTAAACGGAACTAAGATTGGACTTTTAGTGGGTGGAAAAGTAAAATATGAATCAGGTAATCAATTATATGTAAATCAAAATACGTATGTAAAAATTGGAAATGGTCAAGGTTCAAATGTTTGGTATTACGATCAAAACAATGCTGCTTCACCTATTCGAATTACACCGAGTTCAAACTACAATTCTTCTCCAAGAATCATGCTACAGGCAAATTCCAATCAACTGGGTGTTGGAGTAAATAATAATCCCGTATTTGAAGGGAACCTTGTAGATTTCTCTAATGCTTTTCAAAAAATGAGAAGTATTTCTTCAAGTATAGCACAATGTTCTGGAAATGCTCAGTTGACCAATCCAAACGGTCAACCCATTCCAAACACAAATCTTCCAAGCCAAGTTAAAATCAATTTACAAAATGGCATTAATTATTTGAATGTTACGGGAGCTGATATGAATAATGTTCAGGTTTTCACATATAATAATCAACCTAGTCCTTCTAAGGTTTTAATTATCAACGTGAATGCGCCAGGAAATTTCAACTGGAAAGTATGGAACCAAGCAGGTGTTGGATTTCAAAACTGCCCTTATATTTTATATAACTTCTACAATACAACTAACTTAAAAATCCAAGGAAACTCGACAATTGAAGGAACTGTTTATGCTCCTTTTGCAGACATTGAGAAAATAGTAAATCAATCTAATATAGAAGGACAAGTAATTGGTAAGTCATTAAATCACAAAGGAGGTGAAATGCATTATGCGCTTTTCGCACCCTCTATTGCGGGTTGCGCGCCAGCTCCAGGAGTTTCACCAACTTCAGAATTTAATACTACAAACAGTTCTCAATGCTTAAATGACAATGAGTTTCAGTTTAATAATACCTCCAACACTGGAAGTGCTGTTCAACCCTCTGCTCCATTAAGTTATTTATGGGATTTTGGGGACGGTACAACGAATACAGACATGAATCCTTCAAAAATTTATGCTTCTGCAGGAACTTACACTGTTACTTTAACGACTACAAATACATACGGAAGTGATACGGAAACATTACAGATAACAGTTCATCCAACTATTGATGCGATAGTTACTGTAACTACATCAGGCGTTGGAACGAGCACAGTTACCAAGCACTTTACTTTAACCAATAGCAATCAATTTAGTAATTTTTCATGGGAACTTGCTTCAATAGGAAGTGGGTTATTTGCCAATCAAAGTAACGTGAGTTTTGACTTTACACAAGCTGGATATTATGAAATTATTGTTACGACAATTAATAACAATGGCTGTGAAAACACCAATATAATTCCTGTTGTTATCGCTTCCGATGAAGTAAGTACAGGAAATAATGGTGGTTTAGAAAGTGAAAGTTTAGGAGATGCTGTATCAAAACAATACGCTAATCGAAAAATGAAAAGTATTCCTACAATATTCGATAAACAAAATGCTGTAAAGTATAATAAAATCGAATTATTGACGCAATCAACAAAAGGAGGAGGCAATAGCCAATCACTTTTAGAAATGTTTCCAACAGAATTAGAAGCTGGAGATAATGCTTACATTTCTTCTCCTACAGATATTCTAGATTACACTACAGCGGAAGAAGTTTTAAGCGTAGACTTTTCTATTAATGAAAAAACAAGAGGTGTTGTTTTAGGTATTAAAACAATTGACAAAGTTTACAATCATACCAAAGCTTCATGTGACAGATTAAATGGCGCTGAAATTCTAAACATTAATACAGTTCAAATTGAAGGTTATAATTTCCTTGCACAAGCTATAAAACAAAGAAATGGAGATGTGGAATATGCAATTTCTTTTGTAGTAGGGAAAAATGAAGATCAAACAAATTACTCTCTTCAAGCGAATTGGTATGTAAATGAGTTTATTAAATCTGATGAAGTTTATAATTTCCAAGTTTGGACTACTTCGCCAGAAGAGACAAATAAGTTGGTCAAGGATATTTTGAATAATTTAATTTCTAATACAAACATTGATCAAACTGAAATTCAAAAATTACCTAAAACTTATGCAGCGAAAGTCTCTAGAGAAGGTATAGATATGGTTATAAAACTTAAAAGCACCGCTGTAGAACAAAGTATTGAAATTTCGATGGAAGAAGTTTATACTGAAACTGGTGGATCTGCTTTAAGATATAATCCTTTTAAATCTGAAAGAGAACAAATTGTAAGTTTTGAAATTAAAGATGGCTATGAATATGATGCTTTAATAAAAGTAAATGGAGAAATTCAAGATGCTTTTTATCATGCAGATGGTAATTGGGGATTAGATTTTGACCCTACTTTTACTATCATTGAAGAATATACTGTTTCAAATGATTTTGAGAGAGTTTATGAAGAAAACGAAATGGCGATTCACAGGAATGTGCACATTAAAGCACACAGTGAATTTGACTATTTAACGCTTTATAAATCTTTGTTACCGGGAAATACTCCTGAAGATTATTCAGCTTATAAATTCTTATCATTCACAGCAAAAGGAAGTGGATTACTTGAATTAGGTTTAGTAAAATCTTCGGTTGAGAATTGGAAAAACCAATACAAAGTAACTATAAATGTGTTAGAAGAGGAACGTACCTATTACATTCCGTTTGATTACTTTACTTCTACAGGAACAATGCAAACCATAAAAGCAATTGACTTAACTATGTTAACGTTTACTTTTCTACCCGTTGAAGCTGAAACAAATGATTTAGACTTAACTATTGAAGGTGTTAAGTTCACAAAATCTGCTCCTGACGGTTATCAAGAATTCCTAAGCACGATGAGTAATGAATTTATCGTTTATCCTAATCCGTCAAATGGAAATCTTAAATGTGTTCTTTATAGCGAAGAAGAAAGTGATGCGAAAGTTACACTTCATGACATAACTGGAAAAATTATTTATTCTGCTCCAGTTAAATTAACCAAAGGAAGAAACGAATTACAGTTTGATTTAGACAAACCAAATGGTGTGTTGTTCTTCAATATCACAAGTTCTAAAACGAATTTCGGAACGAGTAGAGTGATGTTTAAATAGAGTTTAAAGGTTATTTAAATAGTTATTAAACGTATGAATTAAAGTCCAGACAGAAATGTTTGGACTTTTTTGTTGAGATAATTATGATAACTCAAATTTATAAATTGCAATTTTAATTCTAATTTTAATTGTTTTATTTTAAGAAAACAAGTCCGTAAAGGTGATACTCTGACTGCATCTTTTCAAAAGAAACCGAGCGAAAGGATTATCCTAATTCTTTAGGGGGAAAATCAAAGGAATGGAATCTTTTAGACGCTATATGATTTTGTGTGGATAATCATTTTTAATGGGTTGCAAAGCTAAGCCCTAATTCTTTTAAAAGGGATTCCTCAGTCGTTGCACTTCATCGGAATAACAGGGTTTTCGAGCGTTAGGTGGGAAGAAAGTTGCTGAAAACCCGCACATGATCTGTCATTCCGACTGATGACAAAATCTATGATTTTCGGCACCAGAGGAATCCCCTCTTTCTTTTGCAAGAGTTCAATTTTACATAAAGATTGTATGATGATTAATTGTTATAATCCGTAAATTAGTTAAGCATCATTATTGATTTTCGACCTAACTGGTTAACCTAAATTTTTATTCAAATCAAAAGCTTTTACAGCTAGTATAATTAAGTTGATCCAGAAGAGCGACATGTTAATAATCAAGGACTAAATTCCTCTGTGAAAAATAGGAACAAAACAAAACCCCTCAAAATCATATGTAGCGCTTTTTTTAATTCACAATAACAAAAAAAAGTCCAGACATTAACGCCTGGACTTCATTTTAAATATATTATGAAAATTCTAATTTCTATACATTGTCGCTTTTACTGCTTTCATGATTCTACTTACATTTGGCAACGCTTCTTCCATCAATGGTGGAGAGAATGGGAATGGAGTATCAGATTGTGTTACTCTCATTACTGGCGCATCTAAATAATCAAATGCATAACGCTGTAAATGATAAGCTATTTCAGATGAAATTGACGCTAGTGGCCAAGATTCTTCAACAACTACACAACGGTTTGTTTTCTTGATTGATTCTACAACTGTTTCATAATCGATTGGTCTTACAGTACGCAAGTCAATTACTTCGCAAACAATTCCTTCTTTCTTTAATTCTTCTGCTGCTTTGAAAACTTCTTTGATGATCTTTCCGAAAGTTACGATGGTAACATCGCTTCCTTTTTGTTTTACGTCAGCCACTCCAATTGGAATAAGGTATTCTCCTTCTGGAATTTCACCTTTATCTCCATACATTTTCTCAGATTCCAAGAAAACGATTGGACTTTCATCACGAATGGCAGATTTCAATAATCCTTTTGCATCCGCTGGATTTGATGGCGTAACCACTTTTAATCCTGGTACGTGCGCATAAAAAGATTCAAATGCTTGTGAATGCGTTGCTCCTAATTGTCCAGCTGTACCATTTCCACCTCTAAATACGATTGGACAATGGTATTGACCACCTGACATTTGCAACATTTTCGCTGCACTATTAATAATTTGGTCAGCTGCCAAAATAGCGAAGTTCCATGTCATGAATTCTACGATTGGACGTAAACCATTCATTGAAGCACCTACTGCTATTCCAGTAAAACCAAGTTCAGCAATAGGAGTGTCAATAACGCGTTTTTCTCCAAACTCGTCTAACATTCCTTGCGAAACTTTATATGCACCGTTATATTCGGCAACTTCTTCCCCCATTAGAAATACATTTTCATCACGACGCATCTCTTCTGACATCGCTTCTCTCAGGGCTTCTCTAAATTGAACTGTCTTCATTATTAAAGTCTTATATTTTCCTTTTAATTAAAAGTAAATTTACGTGGGTAAAACTAAGAATTTTTGCGTTGAACCTTAAAGAAACGGCATCTTTTTTCTTTAAATAATGCAAGGTTGAACTTATTCACTTATTTTTAGGGTTCATTGTTCACATAATTATTGATTAACCAAAAATTTACTATGAAAAAGATCGGAATACTTACTTCAGGAGGCGACGCACCAGGAATGAATGCTGCAATTCGCGCAATTACAAAAGCAGCAATGCACTATGGGATTGAAGCTGTGGGTATCAGAGATGGTTTTGAAGGATTGATGAATGGTCGCTTTATAAATATGAAATATACCGATGTTGACAATATTATTCAACGCGGAGGAACAATTTTAGGATCTGCTCGTTGCCCAGAATTTAAAGATCCCGAAGCAAGAAAAAGTGCTGTTGCCCATGTGAAAGAAGCCGGAATTGATGGATTAATCGTAATTGGTGGAGACGGTTCTTTTCGTGGCGCAAATGTATTGGCCAAAGAGGTGGACATCCCAGTTATTGGGCTCCCAGGAACAATAGACAATGACTTATATGGAACGGAAGCGACAATTGGATATGATACTGCATTAAACACTATTGTTGAGGCTGTAGATAAAATTCGAGATACTGCTACCTCACATAAACGGGTTTTCTTTGTTGAAGTAATGGGACGAGATTCAGGGTTTTTAGCATTAAATTCAGCTATTGCATCTGGAGCAGAATCTGTTTTAATTCCTGAAACAATAACCGACATAGTTGCGATTGCCAATCAAATTAAATCTCAAAACAAAGGACGCAGAAGCAGTATAATCATTGTTGCCGAAGGAGATGAAGAAGGTGGTGCGATGGACATTATGCGAAAAATAAAACCTCATCTAGAAGACTTCAAATTACGCACCACAATCTTAGGACACATTCAGAGAGGCGGCTCTCCCTCCTATTATGACCGTGCTTTAGCAACTCGTTCTGGAATTATGGCAGTTGAACTTTTAATGGCTGGTGTTACAGAAAAAATGGTTGGAATTAAAGCCGATGAATTAATTACAGTTGACTTTAAAGATGCGATTGAAAAGAAAGCTATGCCTAAAATCGAAAGAGAAGAGCTTTTGTTGAAGTTGCTTACGAAATAATTGAAAATTGATAATGGACAATTGATAATTCGTTAGGGGTGGTTATTTTAATTGTTAATCATCCTTTTTAATTGTCATTTAATAATCTATTTTCAAATGTTATTTATGAGATTGGTCTTGTTTTAGCGTGAATAAAGCATTTAGTTTTTGTATCTTAATTTAGATAAATATCAAAAACCACTTAATTCATGAAAAACAATAAATACAGAAATGGTTCCTTTCGACTACAATCTTGGGATTACCGAAATGATGGTGCTTATTTCGTAACAATAAACGCCGCAAACCACAAGCATTTTTTTGGTGAAATTAAAAATGGAACAATGCACCTCAATGATATTGGAAAATTTGCTGAAGAATTTTGGATGGAAATACCTAATCACTTTGCTCACGTTCAATTGGAAAACTTTGTAGTAATGCCAAATCATACGCATGGAATTTTAATTTTGAAAGGTTGCGCTGGTTTATCAAGTTCTAGTGATACCAATAAACAAGCAGAACCGAAATCAAAATCTAAAATAAGAATTGGTGGAAAAAATGAAAATTGGAATCCTGGTAGTGTTGGTGTTATCATTAATCAATATAAAAGAATCGTAACAATCAATGCACGTAAGAAAAATCCTTCATTCGGTTGGCAGCCAAAATTTAATGATCATATCATTCGTAATTCGATATCATTTGAACGAATTCAAAATTATATAGAAAATAATCCTCAGAAATGGGAAGATGATATTTTTAATGGGAAAAGGAAACGATAATGCTTATTGGGTTTGGTATGTTGGATTATCTTTGTTGAAAGGTTATGCATGCTGGGATGGATGAATGATGTGGTCCTATGCATATTATGTGTATGCTGTATGTATAAATGTTGGTGGTTCATTCATGTTGGCGGTGTATGCATGTTGGCGGTGTATGCATGTTGGCGGTGTATGCATGCCCTAATAGGGCAAGCCTACTCCTCCAACAAATCCACAGGTGCAATCTTTTCTATTTCAGGCAAATTCTTTTCGATAAACGCAATTCCTTTTTCGGCATTGCGTTTCAAATTTGGCAAATGTAAAACTACCTTTTCACCAGACTTCATATTGAACTCTATTGCAGAGGTTCCGATTCCTGATTTATTTATTTTTATGCTCTGTATATCTTTTTTAGGTATAGAAATCTCATCATAACTGACTTTATTGTCATCTATGACCAGTTCTATTGGTTTTCGAGCGACCTTATGTGCTAAAACACCAGTCAATGTTAACAATACAAGTCCAAGAAATATAACAAGATATTGATGGCCACCATTTCTTTGAATAAGTACTGGAATCACAATCCAAATTGGAGAAAGCAAAGCAATAGCTAAGTAAAGTTTCTTTAATCGAATTGCATATAACTGAATATTCATTTAATTATTAATGTTAAATTATTAATGGTTAACGCGGATAAACACTTCTTATTATGCCCTTTACAATTAAGGTAAGCTTAATCACTGGAGTCACCAAAATTCGATAATCGTCGACTCAAATCACTAAATTAAAATCCAAGGTATGTCTGATATCTATCATTTTCCAGAAAACTAAAAAATTCACAAATCATAATTCGTAATTCGTAATTCGTAATTAAAAAATTCATAATTGATTAAGGAGTAGTCGAACTCACAGGTAAAACTTTCCCATTAAAAAACTTCGGAGCTGTATAAGCAAAATCAACAATAAATTCAGCCATTTCAGAAGCAGAAATTGGTGCTTGTAATCCCGGGAATGCCTCTTCCAACATCTCTGTTTGAGTTGCTCCTAAACACAAGCAATTCATTTTAATTTTTGTGTCTTTGTATTCTTCAGCAAAAAGTTCTGTGAAACTTGTTATTCCGGCCTTCGATGTTGAATAAGCGGATAATCCAGGGAATTTCACACTTCCTTGAAACGCTCCCATTGTTGAAATATTCACAATGTGGCCCCCTTCTTCTAGCATTTTGCCCACCATGAATTGCGTCGCGTGCATAACACCAATTGCGTTGGTTTGGTAACAAGCGTTAATGTCTTCTCTTGTTAATTCAAGAAAAGGCTTATTCACTAATTTACCAGCGTTATTGATCACAATATCAACCGTAGGAAATTGGTCTAGCGTTTTCGCCATGTCAACATGCAGATCTTCCGACATTAAATCGATAAAACCTGAATGAATATTTTCAGCAGTAAAATTAGATTTCATTGCTTCGGTATTTCTCGATAAAGCAATAACAGTATTGGATTTCTCTTTAGCAAATTGAAGGACTAATTCCTTACCAATCCCCCTACTTGCTCCGATAAGTACAATTACCTTATTCGTCATAACTTATAATTAATTCTTCACTGTTTGGATGTGCTTGGCATGTTAAAATGTAACCATCCTTAATTTCGCTATCTGTTAATGTAAAGTTCTTTTCCATAGTTGCAGAACCTTTTAAAACCTTCGCTTTACATGTACAGCAGATTGCTCCACGACATGAATATGGCGCATCGATTCCGTGACTTTCAACTTCTTCAAGGATTGTATCTCCGTCAGTCGCCAATTCAAAAACCTCTTCTTCATCGTCCAAAATGACAGTTACTTTCGATATTCCAGTGAAATTAGAAACTACTGACTCTTTAGTTGATTCCATCAAAACTGGCGTAGTAAATAACTCATAGAACATTTTCTCATCTGGAACACCAAACTTTTTCAATACATTTTGCGCATTGATAATTACTGGCTCAGGTCCACATAAGTAGAATCCTTTCGCTTTAAGTAATTCTAAATTATTTTTGATGATACCGGTAATCACCTCTTCGGTCAACATTCCGTGTAAGTAACCTTCTTTTTCTTGTTCAGAAAATATATGCGTTGTTTTTACTTTATCTGCTGATAATAGATTCAATTCTTCTTCAAACATTATAGATTGGTCATTTCTATTTGCATAGAATAAATCTAAATGTCCTTCTCCTGTTCCGTTGATTAATTTTGCAATGGACAACACAGGAGTAATTCCACTTCCTGCTGCAATGGCAACATAATTACCATCAACTTTAGCCATCTTGAAATTTCCAATTGGAAAACCAACTTCGATTTCATCTCCAACCTTAGCTTTATCATTGAAATGAGAAGAAACAATTCCTTTCTCAACTTTCTTAATTCCAATTGCCAAAGGTTCATTAACATCACTACAAATAGAATAAGAACGGTGTTCCCCTTTTCCATTGATGTCCATTATCAAATTCAAATATTGACCTGGAACGTAAGCATAACTTACTTTCAATGCCTCAGGAACTTCAAAAACAACTTTTACTGCATCTTCAGTTAATCGGTCAATTTGTTTGATTTTAAGAACAGCACTCGATTGCTCTTTTGTAGCTTTCTTATTGTCTTTGCTTGACTCCTTCTTCCCCCCAAACACTTTTTTAAACAAACTCATATCTATCTTTTATATCGTTATTATTCATCAAAAGAAACTACCAACTTTTCACTTATCGGATGTGCTTGACAAGTTAAAATATATCCTGCTTCAACTTCGTCAGCTTCTAGCGCATAGTTAACATCCATTCTTGCTGAACCTTCCAAAACTTTTGCTTTACAAGTACAACAAACACCGCCTTTACATGAAAAAGGCACATCAGCACCCGCTTTTGCAGCTGCATCTAAAATACTTTCTCCATCACTTTGCAAATTCAATAAAATCTCCTCACCATCTAGAATAACCTTAATATTAGCTTCTACTTTTTCAGCAGCAGCAACAGTTGGTAATGGTTTTTTATTGGTTTGAGTTGGCGAAGTAAATAATTCAAAATGAACTTTCTTAGGATCAAAGCCAGCTTCTTCAAAAACATCTTTTACAGCGTAAATAGTTGGTTCAGGACCACAAACAAATATTTCGTCTGTATCTTGACCTTCCAAAACTGCTTTATAAATACTTTCAATTTTATTTTTGTCCAATAAACCTTCTTGTAGTTTATTTCCTAATTTCTCGTTGCTAAACACATGCATCAAGCTAAACTTGTTCATGTACCTATTTTTCAAATCTTCTAACTCATCACGGAAAATAATGTGATCAACACCTCGATTACCATAAATCAAAGTAACATTACTTTTCTTTGCAGTATGCAAAATTGTTTTGATCAATGACATAACAGGAGTAATTCCACTTCCACCAGCAAAAAACAAGAATGATTTATTCGTGTTTTCATCAATATCAGTAGTAAATGTTCCCATTGGCGTCATCACTTCAATTTCTTCTCCAACCTTCAATACATCATTTGCAAAAGTTGAGAACTTACCATTAACCATCTTTTTAACGGCTACACGCAATTCATTTTCCTGCAAACCAGTACAAATAGAGTAAGATCTTCTAACATCTTCACCATCAATTGTGGTTCTGAAAGTCACGTATTGACCTGGTGTATATTTATAATTCTCCGCAAACTCATTAGGGACTGATAATGCAATAGATACAGCATCATTAGTTTCCTGACGAATATCTTTTACTTTTAATGTGTGAAATCTTGGATTCATAATTTTCAAATTCTGTGCTTACAAAATTAACAACTAAAGGCAATTTTCTTGGATTCCGTGATAAAAAGTTATATCTTATTGCAACATTGATTTTAAAAGTGACATTTAAGCTCTTTTCAGCCATTAGGATTATATATTGTTGAACTTATGCTTAATTATATTGTTTTAACTGGTGAAATGTAAGATAAACAGAAAGTAGAGTTGATAATCAAGATAAGAAATCGTAATTATTTTATAAATTTGTAGAGGTGCTGATTTTCACTAAAGATTTGCGCTCAAAAACTAAAAAACATGGAGAAAGATAATTTAGAAGCATTAGACAAGAATTTCCAGGACAAAGTTGATCGTGAGATTAAAATTGAACCGAAGGATTATATGCCTGATGCATACCGTAAAACTTTAATTCGTCAGATATCACAACACGCCCATTCAGAAATTGTAGGACAACTACCAGAAGCGAATTGGGTAACACGTGCACCAAATTTGAGAAGAAAGGCTGTTTTATTGGCTAAAATTCAAGATGAAGCTGGACATGGATTGTATTTATACAGTGCTGTTGAAACTTTAGGAGCAGATCGTGAAGACACCATAGATGACTTGCATTCTGGTAAAGCTAAATATTCAAGTATTTTCAATTACCCAACATTGACTTGGGCAGACATGGGAATGGTTGGTTGGTTAGTCGACGGAGCTGCAATTATGAATCAAGTACCTTTGTGCAGATGTTCTTATGGACCTTATGCGCGTGCAATGGTGCGTGTATGTAAGGAAGAATCTTTTCACCAACGTCAAGGATTTGAAATCGTGACGCAATTGGCTAGAGGAACACAAGTTCAAAAAGAAATGGCGCAAGAATCATTGAACAGATGGTGGTGGCCTTCATTAATGATGTTTGGACCAAATGATGCAGAATCTACACATACTGCTCAGTCAATGGCTTGGAAAATTAAACGAAACACCAATGATGAATTAAGACAAATGTTTGTTGACGCTACTGTGCCACAAGCAGAATTAATTGGATTAAAAATTCCAGATAAGGATCTTAAATTCAACGAAGAAACAGGTCATTATGACTTTGGAGAAATCGATTGGGATGAGTTTTGGCAAGTTGTAAAAGGATACGGACCATGTAATGATGAACGTGTTGCAGCCCGTAAAAAAGCAAAAGAAGATGGAATGTGGGTTAGAGAAGCCGCTAATGTTTATGCTGAAAAAAGAGCTAGACGTAATAAAAAAGTATCTTAATAAAGCATTCACTAATTATATTTAAGAAAAGAAATTATGAGCAAAAAAGAATGGCCACTTTGGGAGGTATTTATTCGCAGTAAACAAGGATTAAGTCACAAACACGCGGGTAGTTTAAGGGCTCCAGATGAAGAAATGGCAATCAATAATGCACGTGACGTTTACACACGTCGTAGCGAAGGTGTGAGTATTTGGGTTGTTGAGTCTAAAAATGTTGTTGCATCAGATCCTTCTGAAGCTGGACCAATGTTTGAACCAGCAAATTCAAAAATATACCGTCACCCAACATTTTATGAAGTTCCAGAAGGAATTAAACACATGTAAGCCGAAAAAATGACAAAACAAGAAGCATTATTTGAATTTTTATTGCGAAAAGCAGATGACAGTTTAATCCTTGGTCACCGTTTGTCTGAATGGTGTGGACACGGTCCTATCCTTGAGGAAGACATCGCATTAACGAATATTTCACTTGATTTAATTGGTCAAGCGACAGAATTATATAAATACGCTGCTGAAGTTGAAGACAAAGGAAGAACTGAAGATGATTTAGCTTTCTTGCGTATTGAAAGAGAATACAAAAACGTATTACTGGTTGAACAATTGAATGGAGATTTTGGTAAAACAATTGTTCGTCAATTCTTCTTTGATCACTTCGAACATTTATTGTACGAAGGATTAATGAACAGTAAGGATGAAAGAATTTCTGCAATTGCAACAAAAACAATTAAGGAAGTTAAATATCATTTAAAACATTCAAGTGAATGGATTATTCGTTTAGGAGACGGAACTGAAGAATCTCATGACCGCGTTCAAGCATCAGTTAAAGATTTATCTCGCTTCATAAATGAATTATTCTACCAAGATGAAGTAGAAGAAATCCTTATTAAGGAAGGAATTATTCCAGATGTTAAAGAATTCAGAGTAGCCTTTGAAAACAACATTGAAAAAATCCTTGAAGAAGCAACATTAAAACTTCCAGAAGAAAAATGGCAGTTAACAGGTGGTAGAAAAGGAGTTCACTCTGAGCATTTAGGTTATTTATTGGCTGAATTGCAATATATGCAGAGAACTTATCCGGGAATGGAATGGTAAAATTAATTGTTAATGGTTAATTATTAATGTTAAACGCGTTTGGACTTTTCATTAATGGTTAACGGTTTGATTTGTAAATCAATTACGAATTACGAATGTTTGAATTATGAATTTTATGTAGTTCGCCAATTCGTAATTCGTAATTACATAATTCGTAATTAATATGAAAGCTGAGGATATTTGGGCAATGCTTGAGGACGTTACGGATCCAGAGGTTCCTGTGTTGACTGTTGTTGACCTTGGAGTTGTTCGTGATGTTCAGTTTGTGAGTAAAGATCATTGGAAGATAATTATTACTCCGACTTATACTGGATGTCCGGCTATGCAGGTTATTGAGGAAGACATTAAGGCAAGATTAGCCAAAGAAAACATTACAGTTGATGTTGAATTGGTTCTTTCTCCTGCTTGGACAACGGATTGGTTGAGTCAAGATGGTAGAAGAAAACTTGAAGAATATGGAATTACTCCGCCACAAGATGAGGGAGATAAGTCTGTTCTTTTTGGTAAAAAACCTGTTATTCCTTGTCCACTTTGTAAGTCGAAAAACACAAGGTTGATTTCTCAATTTGGTTCTACGGCTTGTAAAGCACATTATCAATGTAATGATTGTCAAGAGCCATTTGATTATTTTAAATGTTTGAAATAGAAGATTTATATAATATTGAGTAAAGCTTGATTGAAGAGGAGATAATTAATTGTTTCCTCTTTTTTTTGTGCGTAACTGATTTTAATTTCATTGAAAATAAAACCGTTATAAAATAATCAGTAATTACCAAAATCCTTTTATACTGTTTGCTATTCTTTATGGTTCTACCCTGAATTTAATGGTTTATTGAAATAACAAGCTTTATGCAAAATGAAAAACCCAAGAGCTTTGATTGATCTTTTGGTTGCGCTGTAATGGAACGCGGATGACACGGGCCTTCGACAAGCTAGTCACCGAAGACACCGAAGAGCAATCCGTTGATTGAGCCTGTCGAAGGCAATGCGGCAAATGGAAAACGTTTTTAAAAGAATGAAAATTACATCAAAATATTTAGGTTATATCTTAGAATGCTCAGTCACCGTTTTAGCAACGCGGATTACCGCGGATTTTTTCACCTGTGGTGTTTTCGGATAATCGCGGATTTTAAAAAAGTATATTACTAGAAAAGTCTTTAAGGTTTATTCTCAATGGCATGCGATATTCCACTAAATTCGTGGTAGAACCTTCTTTATATATCTTTTCAAATCTGGCATCCAAATAAAAATTAATTCCTCCAATTTGTTTAAATTAATCGTTTTAACTATCTTTCTTGGAAATTTAAAGAATTATACAAAAACAATATAACATGAAAAAAATGAAAGTTTTAATGGCAACAGGAATGTTTTTCCTAGCTGGAATGATGTTTACTGCATGTGGCGCTGAAGGTACAGAAGTACAAGAACAAACGGCTGAGCAGGAAGTTTACCAATGTCCAATGGATTGTGAAGACGGAAAAACTTATGAAGTAGAAGGACAATGTCCTCTTTGTGAGATGGATTTGGCTTTGGTTGATGCATAGATTTTCATAGGGACGGTTTTGTATGGGTGATTTGTATGGGGGGTTCGTATGGACGGTTCCATATGGGTGATTTGTAGGGGCGGTTTGCAAATCGCCCCTACAAAACCGCCCCTACAAATCTTTACGCAAATCCACACTTTGGATTTCAATTTTTCTTTCGCTTGCTGCTGCTCTGGAATACACCGAATTTTTCTTGTCGTTTGGGTTGTCGCTAACAATTTTATTGGCTTCGTCTTCTCCGAATGGGATTTGAACTATTCTTAATTCTCCTCCATTTTCTGATGTGTTATTTAAGTATTTCTTGAAAACACCATTATCAAAAGTGCTCAGATAATTTACCATCGAAGCAATTCTTCTTTTGGTCAAATTTACATTGTAGTCATTTTTTGCCAGTGGACTTGCGAAACCTTTGACTGTTAATTCAATTTTGCGACCGCGCTCTAATTCTGTGATCAGAAGTGAAATAAATTGGTTTAGATCATTTACTCCTTGCTTGACATATTCTAAAAAGAAATCTTCGATATCATCTTTTGCATCATCACTTTTCTCTCCTTTTAATCCAACTGAATACTTTTTCTTGTATTCTTCCATCATTGCGATGTAATCATTATAACTATCTATATAATTGACATTGGAAACTGTGTCGGTTGATCTTGGATTTGGCACATCATTATGGAAGTAAAGCGTGACCGGTAATCTCCTGTTTAAATCTTCTAGCGTTTCTTCAATTGTTGGTGGAAAATCAATTAATGGTTTCCTAATGCTATAAATATCGCTGCAACATGTTGGGTTTTTACTGTAATTACTTCCCAAACGATTAGAACTGAAAAATGCAGAATCATTTGAAGAAGTCTCAAAATAATACAAATCGTTGGCTGGCGAATTAATCGGTTCCTTCATATTTTCTGGATCTCCAAATGAAGTATTGTAACGCGATTTAAAAACATCATAACCTCCAAAACCATCATACCATGAGCTACTAAAATACAGTGTTTTCGTTTTACCGTCCCAAAAAGGCGATAATTCATTGTCAATAGAATTTAATGTTCTAATATTAATTGGTCGTTGAAATTGGTTTCCATCTTTTATAAAGCTGTACCACAGGTCCATTCCACCTCTACCTCCTTCTTGGTCAGAAACAAAAAACAATACTTCGCTTCCATCCCATTCGCCAATAAATGGCATTGTCGTATTTGAATTCTCAACATTTATTATGCTTCCTAAGGTGTCGATGTCAACGAATTTTGCCCCATCAACATAAGCCACAAGAATTTTGCATTTATAATTGTATCCATCATCTTTACAATAACTAAAGTAGAATCGATTTCCATCTAAGCTAAAAGTTCCATTTCCAGTATGCACATTTTCGTAGGCCAATTCATCAATGCGGTTTTCAGTTTCAAATTGTCCTTCCTTTATTACTGATGAATATAAATGCGTGCGATAAGATGGATCGTAAACTTCTTCGCTTGTACTTATAGAATCTGCTCGAAGTGATGAGAAAATTAATTGATTCTTATGAATTCTATGTCCAAACTCAGCATTTGGCGTATTGATATGATCTGGTAAAGCCTCAAAAATATAATCTAATGAATCTCCTTGATTGGATTTTGCCCAAATACAAGATTGAATTTCTGCTCTACTTTTTTGATATAAATATCCTCTTCTGTCATTCCTGTATTTCTTCTTTCCCAATTTAAAAAGCTCCAAAGCTTTATCATATTCTCCAGTTTGTTTGAGCATTAAACCATATTGTAATAAACTGGATGGATATAACTCTGCTCCTTCTCTGCCATATACTTTTCCATAATAAAAAGCTGCTTTTGGATAATCTTTATACGCTCTTAATGTTTCGGCATATTCCCATAAAATATCAATTGTATTGGAATCAATTTTCATTGCTTTTTCATAATACTGCAAAGCATAGACATAATCTCCTTCTTGAAATTTTTCTTGGGCAAACTCAAGATATTTTTTCAACTCTTGCCCAAAAGAAGCTATTGACAAAAACAGAAAGATGAATATTATATAAAATCTGGACATACTCTATGTTTTATAATCTCAGGTTTAAACCTATGAATAATATAGCGGAAACTCAATTCCAACCCTCCACGCGATCTGCTGGCAGGCGATAAATTTGAAGTATTGATGTCGTAAGAAATTCCAGCCCAGTAATTTTGATATTCCATTCCTGCGGAGATGTAAAAAGCATCGCTACTTCGCATATAAATTCCCGCCATGATTGATTTGTAATTCCCTAATCTGTCTTCGAGAATATACCTTACTTGAGAACCTAAAATTAATTCGCGGTATTTTCCTTGTAAATTCAATTGTATACTTGGTAAAATATCCCAATCGAATCCAATTTCATATTCTGCTTGCGTGAAGAAATTAAAACGCATATCTCTTTTGATTTTCTCCCCAAAAAAACCTTGATTGGGTCTATTGATGTTGAATAATCCTAAACCTGCAATGATACGTTGTCGTTTGCCTTTCTGAAATTCATAAGCTGCTCCAACTCCCCATGTGAAATTCGTTTTTCTTTGAGATTGGAACACTTCATTGCTGGACAAAGTTTCATCAAATTGTGAACCATTCCATTGGTTGTCAAAAGTGAAAGCAGAAGCGTCAAATGAACGAAAGTTAATTCCAAATTGAATTCCTGGCCTCAAAAGATGGACTGAATCTGATGTTAATTTATAAGTATAAGAAACAGAGGGTTGAAATTCGATTGTACGAAAAGAACCATCTCCAGCTACATCATTGGTTAGAAAGCCACCGAAATTAAAATCTTTGTAGATTTGTTTTACTTCTCCCGATATTGACAAAGTTTGAAAAGGAACTGTTACATTTCTCCATTGATCTCGGTAATTGGCATGAATCCGATAATCTCCATTGAAACGACCAACATTGGCTGGATTTTGAAACACAGGATTATGATCAAATTGTGAAAAGTGAATGTCCTGCGATTGAACAAAATTCGACCACAACAATAAAACAAATATGTATTTAATCGTTTTCAATTATCGAATCAATGTAATATTTCCTTTTATTAAGAACTCTTGATCATCAATACAGTGTCCTTCTAAATAATAATCATAAACATCTGGATCAAGTTTTTTTCCTTTAAAAGTCCCATCCCAACCTTCATGTAATGTCGTTGATTCATAAATTAATTCTCCCCAACGGTTATAAATTCTAAAAATGACATCACTAACAATCTGACTTCGGATATATAAAACGTCATTTTCCCCATCTCCGTTTGGAGTAAATGCATTGGGAACAAAAATGAATGGTTCATTGCAGAGATAAGGAAAAGCTTTTACTGTAACAGATGATGTTTTTGTACAAATTCCATCTGAAATAGATACTGTGAATGTAGTTGTTTCAAAAAGAGTAGCATTTGTTTCTTGCGCAGCTGGGTTTTCAACGTTTTCAAATGGCGACCATGAATAGGAGTATCCATCTGGTTTAGCCGACAAAGCTACATCCGTACCTGTTGGGATAATCGATTCTGATGCCGAAGCTAAGACACTAGATACGTCAATATCACTCACCAAAACAAGAATCGAATCGAATAAAACACAACCGTTATTGGCAACTGCAGTAACATAAACATATTGCGAAACATTCGGTTGAACAGTCAAATCGCTTGTTCCATCGCCAGAAACGATAATAGAATCGGGCTGCCAATCGAAATCAACAAAAGTTACAGCGCTGTTATTACTTAAAGCAGAAATGACAGTTTCATCACCCAAACATAAATTAGTGTTTCCCTCAATCACTAAATTTGCGCTAGTGAAGTTCACAGAAACACTATCAATAACACTGCATCCGTTATTGGAAACAGTAACATAGTAATAACCATAAACGGGATCATTAATAGTCACTGATGAATCTGAAACAGTCAAATTTAATGTATCAGTAAAGTTAATATTCGTTGACCAAACAAAAGAAGTAGTAGTTCCGTTGGCGTCGGCTTTTAGTGTAATCGTATCTGGAACACACAAATTGATCTCAGGAATATTTTCTAAATCAATTTCAGGATAAACTTCAATCGTTATAAAAGCAGTATCAGAAATAAAACAAATAGAATCAGTAATTATAAGTGTAACTTCATAAAATCCTGGATCTGTATAGGTAATTGTCGGATCTACTGTTGTTGAATCTAAATTGCCGCTTCCAAAATCCCATACAAAACTATAGGCGCCAGAGGAAGTGTTTTCGAAATTCACAATAAAGGGCGAACATCCAATGGAATTGTTAGTTGTAATATCAGCATCTAAAACGAGATTAATAACTTCGACACTGTCCATGACGCTGCAGCCACCATTCGAAGCCATGAAGTAATAGTAACCATCTGCAGGATTTACAATTGTAACAGTAGAGTCAGCTATAGATAAATTCAGGGTATCAGTAAAATTACTATTTGTTGACCAAAGGAAAGATGTTGCAGTTCCATTTGCATCAGCCGTCATTGTTATTGATGTTGAATCACATACATTAATTTCTGAAATACTTTCTAAAATAACTTGAGGAAAAACTTCAATAGTAATATAAGCTGTATCAACAATTGAACAAATTGAATCCAATACGGTGAGTATCACATTATAAACTCCAGGAGTTGAATAAATAACCGTGGGTTCAAAGGTTGTTGAATCTACATCTCCATTTCCAAAATCCCATAAATAGGAATCTGAATCGGATGAAAAGTTTTCGAAATTGACCTCAAAAGGTGCACATCCTGTCTCTGACGCTATTGAGAACTCGGCATTTGGAATAAGATTGAAATCAAATTTGAATGTTAAAGCATTGCAGTTAGTAGATAAATTTTGATTTGACCAAGCTCCTGGTGTTGTTGGGAAATTACTAAATCCACCACATCCACCACAAACTCCTTGGTAAACGATACCATTTTTATCAAATCGACTTGTTCCACCATCCACATGTTCTGGCGAAGAAGTACTGCCCAAATACGATCCATAAAGTAGACCATTAAAATCTTGTTCTATCACCATCAAGTAAAAATCAAATCCGCTGGGCGGCGTACTTTGGAAGGCATTTTGAGTTACTGGCATTCCACTCATCGGATTAGCTTGCAGAATATTAGCTCCCCAACCTGAAACATACATATTTCCACAGATATCCACTAAAAAGGCAGATGGAGAAATATCAAATATTGAATTTCCACTTCCAAAAACTGTTGACCCTTCAATAATTGATAAATCAGGATCGAATCTAGCGATAAACTGACTAGAATTTGGATTTGAATAAGCGGCATTAATAACTGGAAAAAGTCCTCCATTACTCTGACCTAAAACAAAAATATTATCTAATCGGTCTATTTCTACAAAAAATACCTGATCATAATTTAGCGTTCCAACATAAGTTGAATGTGTCAAAGTCAATCCGTCAGGTGATAATTTCCCAATAAATCCATCTGCTTCTCCTCCGGCATTTGTAGATTGGTATGCACCCGGAGTACTATTCAAATCCAAGGAAGTTGTTCCACCTCCAAAGACAATATTATAGCTAGAATCTATTTTCACAGAATAAATAGCATCTGCTTGTGATCCGCCATAATAACTAGAAAATAATAAACTAGAGAAATCATTTTTCAATTTAAATATTACTCCATCTTGTTGTCCAGCTAAAGCAGGCTGAAAGGCATTTTGTGTTGGGAAATTCGCCGAGCGTGAGCAGGATCCTATGATTATATTATTTACAGAATCCAACATTATTTCACCACGGAATTGATCTCCATAATTTGTGGTTAAACTATCATAAGCACCTGCAGAAGTATAATTTCCAGCACTAATCATATAATTTATTCCATCATTCTTATTTCCTCCAACATAAGTTGAACCTAATAAATTATGACCGTCTGTACTGAATTTAACTACATAAATATCTGTTCCGTCTATTCCGAAATTTGTTCCGTTTGAAGTAATTGCAAAAGGAACTCCTCCCCCATGGTTAGACTGAAAACCGTTAACAATTGGGAAATCTAAAGAGGAAGTTGAGCCAAAAGCATACAAGTTATCGGCTGCATCACAAATTAAGGAATGTGGAACATCTGTACCATTTGTATTGGTTCCTCCACCATAAAAAGTAGCCCACAACATTGTTGTTCCATCAGCAGAATACTTTACAACAAAAGCATCTGTAGTAACACCTCCAACATTTGTCACTGTCATATTTGAGGAAATGTCATACGCATTTGGATCTGGCATAGGATGAGAATTTCCGTAAATTGTTCCTCCAGTAAATGCAGAACCATCGTGCCCATAAGTTGCTGTCATTCCAAAATTATCTGAAAGCGCTCCGTTATAAGTTGCAAAAACGAGTGTTGGATCGATCACCAAAGCGACTCTTTTATTGTATTCACCTAATTTAAAAGTCACTACATTGTCTATCAATTCATATTCACATGAAATTTCAACAATATTTCCATTTACAATTTGATAAGCATAAGGCTTTTCTTCGATGATATTTCCTAGTTCAGTCTTAATGATTAAGTTTCCACCTTTGTCAATTTTCAATTCATCTTGATAGGAATATTTTAATTTGATTTGATTTGTTTCGATTCCTGGCGCAACAATAAACTCATATTTAATTTGCTTTTCTTGTTCTATAAATCTTATGTCAATTCCTGCGTAGATTTCTTTTAGGGTAAATTCTTCAAAACCTCTAACATCAGAAGCCCATTTAGATTCATCATTTCCTAAGAAATAATTATAGTAATGCGCTGTTGCTCCTTTTTTCTTAATTTCCTTAATTTCTAGTGCATCTACGAATTGCAATTCAACCAACTTCTCTTTAAAAGTAAGTCCATCCTTAATTTCCTTTTTAGAAAAATGTGCTTCTTGTAATTTTGAATAATCTTGTAATTGAAATAAAATTCTTCCTTGTTCCACCCACATATTTCCTCCTTCAACTTTATTCTTGAAGAAAACATGATCTCCCCATTGTCCTTTATTTTCAATGAAAGCATGATGAACCGAATGAGCATGGGTTATTTCTTGCGTATTTCCAGTAAATACGAGGAGAAAGATGTACAGTAATAGTGAAAATCGATACATAAAGTTAAAGGTAAGTAATTCTATATAATCTTTGCATGAAAACGTCAATTACTGTTCTGCACAATTTATAATTGGATTCATCCTGACTTTAATAGGCGGAAATCCTGATAATTATAACCTCAGCTAATCTTGACTTTGACGTATTCTTATCAATGAATCAGGATATTGCGTTTTCATTTAGTCACTAAACATACTACAATATTGACAGTTTTAGGACAAGATGTCAGTCATTAGACGCACGAAAGAATGAAAAGATGTCAAAATGAATGAATATTTGCGTATTTATTCAGTGGCACAAGAATTGAGAATAGGGAGGAGAGTTAAAATTTAAAAATAGAATAAACAAAAATTGATATGGGAAAAATAATTGGAATTGACTTAGGTACTACCAACTCTTGTGTTTCAGTGATGGAAGGTAACGAGCCAGTAGTAATTACAAACGCAGAAGGAAAGCGTACAACACCTTCAATCGTTGCATTTGTAGAAGGAGGAGAACGTAAAGTTGGAGATCCAGCTAAACGTCAAGCCATTACAAATCCAACAAAGACTATTTCTTCAATTAAAAGATTCATGGGTGTAACTTATGATGAAGTTAATAACGAAGACGGAAGAATGTCTTACGAAGTAGTTAGAGGAGACAACAACACACCACGTGTTAAAATAGATGACCGTACATATACACCACAAGAAATTTCTGCAATGATTCTTCAAAAAATGAAGAAAACTGCTGAAGATTACTTAGGTCAAGAAGTTACAGAAGCAGTTGTTACTGTTCCTGCATACTTTAATGACTCTCAACGTCAAGCGACGAAAGAGGCTGGTGAAATCGCTGGTTTAGTTATCAAAAGAATTATCAACGAGCCAACAGCAGCAGCTTTAGCTTATGGATTAGATAAAAAGAACGTAGACCAAAAAGTTGCAGTATTTGACTTTGGTGGAGGTACTTTTGACATGTCTATCTTAGAATTAGGAGACGGTGTTTTCGAAGTATTGTCTACAGATGGTGATACACAATTAGGAGGTGACGATGTTGATGAGAGAATCATCAAATGGTTGGCTGACGAATTTAAAAACGACGAAGGAATTGACTTGAGAAAAGACCCAATGGCACTTCAACGTTTGAAAGAAGCAGCAGAGAAAGCGAAAATTGAACTTTCTTCTTCTACAACAACGGAAATCAACTTGCCATACATTATGCCAGTTGACGGAATTCCTAAGCACTTAGTTAGAACTCTTCCAAGAGCTAAATTTGAGCAATTAATTGGTGACATCGTTGAAAGAACAATGGTTCCATGTCGTAAGGCATTAAAAAGCGCTGGTTTAACAGTTGATGACATTGATGAAGTAATCTTAGTTGGTGGATCTACACGTATCCCGATGATTCAGGCTGCAGTGAAGAACTTATTCAAGAAAGATCCATCAAAAGGAGTTAATCCTGATGAAGTTGTTGCAATTGGAGCAGCTATTCAAGGTGGAGTTTTAACTGGAGAGGTGAAAGACGTATTGTTATTAGACGTTATTCCACTTTCTTTAGGAATCGAAACAATGGGTGGTGTTTTAACGAAATTAATCGAAGCAAACACAACTATTCCAACGAAGAAATCACAAGTATTCTCTACAGCGGCAGACAATCAGCCATCAGTAGATATTCACGTACTTCAAGGTGAGCGTTCAATGGCAACGGATAACAAGACTTTAGGTCGTTTCCAGTTGACTGACATTCCACCAGCAAGAAGAGGTGAACCACAAATTGAGGTAATCTTTGATATCGATGCAAACGGAATTATGAACATTTCTGCAAAAGATAAAGGAACTGGAAAAGAGCAATCAATTAAAATTGAAGCATCTTCAGGATTGAGCGAGGCAGAAATCGAAAAGATGAAAAGCGAAGCGCAAGCTAACGAAGCATCTGACAAGAAGAAATTAGAAGAAGTTGAAGCTATTAATAAAGCGGATTCACAAATCTTCCAAACTGAGCGTCAATTGTCTGAGTATGGAGATAAAATTCCAGCGGATAAGAAACAACCAATTGAAGATGCTTTAGCTGCATTAAAAACAGCTTACGAAGCAAAAGATATTGAGAAAATCAATTATGCGTCTGAAAAACTGAACACTGTATTCCAAGCAGCATCTGAAGAGATGTATAAGCAAGGTGGTGAAGAAGGAGCAGCAGGTGCAGACCAAGGAGCAGCAGGTGCAGAAAACGCAGCTGGTGACGACGAGGTAACTGATGTTGATTTCGAAGAGGTTGAAGAAGAAGATAAAAAATAAGGGTAACTTTTCATAAGTAGTTTAGAGGTCGTTCGAAAGAGCGGCCTCTTTTTTTTTGTTGAACCACTGATTAATAAAGTGTAGTAAAAATAACCGCAAAGGGACGCTGAGGTTTTCGCAAAGGGAAGCAGAGGTATTAATCACCTGTGGTGGTGGAAAGTGATGCGGAGATTCGCAGAGGAAAATAAAGGGAAAGGAAAGGATTACGCAGAGACACGCGGAGGAGCAGAGATTCGCAGAGAAGAAAAAAAGGCAAAGGAGAGACACTGGTGGTGTTAGGGTTTTCACAGAGAGGCACGGAGAAGAGTTGGGAGTTTGGTATTTTGAGGTTTCGTTTGTTTCGAAATTAAGGTTGAATTTGCAGAGGTGATTGGAAGTTGTTTGAAAGGGTGGAGTTTTTTTTTGATTTTGGGAATCTTAAGGAATCTTTATTTTAAAAAACATTAAAAGGTGGTATAAATTATAAAACCTGCGATACTATTTTTTTAATTAACTTTCTTGCCAATACTCCTGAATAATTTCAAAATAAGCATCCGTTAAGAATTCTTTATATGAGGTGTCGAAATATAAAAAGTTTTCAATATGAAACATACTGTTGGAGATATCAAACCCTTCTTTTAACATAACGTAATCCCAATCTCCTTCACCATGAGAATATACCCAGCCAATTTGAATATTAGTTTCGCCAGCATAGTATCCTTTATCACTTAAAAAAGGACGAACACCTAAAATTATTAAATTATCAAAAAATGAATCTTTTTCATACTGTTGAATTAACAAATCACTATTTTCCAAATCTTTTATATCTTCTACGTCAAAAACCTTAAAGATTAAGGTTCTATATGATTTTGTGTGGGTAGATTTAAAATCTATGGTTTTAATTGAAGCTAAACGATTGTTAATTTGGTTCTAGTTTTATTTAAATGGAAACTTTCTATTAAAATACTTTTCGCTTAACCTT
>Ga0307486_1000498_pt1 | contig 36118 bp, 36 predicted proteins | sample CBIW02metaG_FD_203663 | JGI IMG/M metagenome (GOLD analysis project Ga0307486, IMG submission 203663) | Sea-ice brine microbial communities from Beaufort Sea near Barrow, Alaska, United States - CBIW 0.2 | ecosystem: Environmental > Aquatic > Marine > Coastal | place: USA: Alaska | collected... | reverse complement strand
CTGGACCGCACTCGTCGAGCAGTTCGGTCAGCATCGCTGTCGCCCGTTCCGGGTCGGTTGCGTATAGCTCGTTGATCGCGTGGCACGTGCCCTTGGTGACGCGCTGAGCCTCGGCTAGCTCAGGCCCAGCGCGGTACTTGAACCAGTCACCGCTGAGCATCTTCTCGCGGTCTGTGCGCGTGGGGTCCTCGACGGGGTCGATGCGACCGGCGGCCTTGCCGGATTCTTGGGGAGTCAAGTTCATCTCCCCATTGTGGCGGAAGGCGCGTTGCTGCGGATACTGCGGCGCCGACGTAGATGAGACAGCGGACGGCAGGCTAGTCTCGAGCCACGATTGCCTGGCCTGCGTCCACGACCTCTCCCACGAGCCGCTCAACCACATCTTCAAGCATGGCCGCGCCAATCACCTCGTCGCCATCCGACACGAGTGCGATGTGCGTGCCTCGCACTTGCATCGATGCCAACGCAGAGTCGAGTCGCTCGTCCGCAGGGATGGTGACGAGAGGGCGCACGGCATCGGCGGGGAGCGGCCTCGTCGCCCCGCCGCGAGGCACCGAGACAAAGTCCTTGAGGTGCAGATACCCCACGAACTCGCCGTCGTCCGCTACCAGGGGGAAGCGCGAGAACCCGGTCTTGACGCATCGGCGTTGTGCCTGTTGTGGTGTGGTGCCCACGGGCAGCGTCACGAGGTTGGCCAGCGGCACCATGACATCCCGCACCGTCTCAAAACCGAGAGTGAGCGAGCCGCTGAGTACGCGGTGCTCCACCTCGTCGAGCAGGCCCTCATTGCGCGACTGGGTGATGAGTCCGCCCACCTGGGCGGCGTCAAAAGTCGACGCGACTTCATCCTGGGGCGTGATGCGTAGTACATGGAGCACCCCGTTTGCTATGGCGTTGAGGAGCCAGATCACCGGCTTGAGGACCATGACGATGACGTAGAGGGGCGGGCCGAGCAGAAGCGCCGAGCGCTCAGGCCCAGCGATGGCGATGTTCTTTGGCACCATCTCGCCCAACACCATGTGCAAGAAGACCACGATGGTGAGCGCGATCGCGAAGGCGATGCCGTGAAGCCAGGCACCGGATATGGCGATGGCGGCAAGCGGTACCTCGATCAAGTGAGCCACGGCGGGCTCTGCAATGGCACCGAGGCCCAGCGAGCATATGGTGATCCCGAGCTGTGCTCCGGCCATCATCATCGATACGTGTTCCATGCCGCGGATGGTCAGCCGTGCGGACCGAGAGCCGGCAGCTGCGCGAGGCTCGATCTGGGTACGGCGGGCGGAGATCAGAGAAAACTCGGCGCCCACAAAGAACGCATTTCCCGCCAGCAGGCCAATTGCGACTGCGATCGCCCCGAGGTCACTCATTGTCTTCTCCCTCGTGCTCCAGAACGTCGAGCATGACGCGATCAACACGGTGGCCATCCACGCGCGTCACCTTGAGCGTGACCATGACTGGAAAGGCCAGGCCGTCGGTGTCGCGATGGGTCTGGTCCCGCGCCTCGAGTTCGATGATGTCGCCCAGGACGGGGAAGCGCTCAAGGTGTTCAGTGAGCAGGCCACCCAGGGTGTCGGATTCGTCGGCCTCGGGCAGTTCGAGTCCCGCGATTTCGCCGGCCTCGTCAGGACGTAAAAGCCCCGACAGTGACCATCGGCGTGGCCCAATTTTTCGGTGCCTACTGACGGGGAGGTCCTGCTCGTCAGCAATCTCGCCAACGATCTCCTCGACCAAGTCCTCAAGAGTGATGACCCCGTCGGTGCCGCCGTATTCGTCCACGACGACCGCCATCTGCACTCCTCCGCGCAACTGTTCGAGCACTGCGTTGAGCGGCATGGAAGACGGCACCGCGGCGATCGGCATCAGGATGTCCGTCATCCGCGTGGAGCGGCGTTCGCGTGCTGGCACAGAGAGCGCCCGCTTGAAGTGCGCGACACCCACAATGTCATCTACACCCTCGCCGCATACGGGGAATCGGGCGTGACCCGTCTCGGAGGCGAGGTGCAGCAGGTCGGTGACGGTGTCTTCGGCGTCGACATAGTGCAACCGGGGTCGCGGCGTCATCGCGTCAGAAGCGGTGCGTTCGCGAAGTTCAGCGGCGCGCGAGAGCCGCTGCGCCACGTGAGGCTCCAGGGTGCCGCGTTCGCCTGAACGAGACGCGAGGGATTCGAGTTCTTGGACGGAGCGAGCTGACGCGAGTTCTTCTCGCGGCTCCACGCCAAGCGCGCGCACAATGCCGTTGGCGGAGCCGTTCAGCACCCGCAGCAGCGGCCCGGCAAGCCACGTGAAGCCCCGTTGAAAACCGGCGACCACGCGCCCAGCTCGCATTGGCTCGGCGATGGCCCAATTCTTGGGCACCAGTTCCCCAAAGACCATTTGTGTCACGGTCGCGATCACGAAGGCGAACACTAGTGACACCGCGAGCGCTGACGCCTCGGGTACTCCCACGGCAACGATGGGGCCTTCAAGCAGGGTCGCGATGGAGGGCTCAGCGATGAATCCCACTAATAGCGACGTGACGGTGATGCCGAGCTGCGCGCCGGAAAGCTCGGTGGACAGCTTCTTCAAGCCTGACTGGAGCGACTTGGCTTTGGCGTCGCCTTCCTGAGCGCGCTTGTCTACTGATGATCGATCCACGGTGATGAAGGCGAACTCCGCGGTCACGAAGACCGCATTCGCAAAGATGAGCATCAGCGTCAACAGCAGCAGGAGCCAAGCGGTGGTCATTCGCGCACACCGAGGATGCTGAGGCGAAGGGGGTGGGAGGGCGCAGCGCGGAACTGGGGGGAACCGCCACTGCGCCGGGGACTATGAGCGTCGGCCATGGCAACAGTTTAGGCGACCCACGCGGTGGGACAGAATGCCTGTCTGCATCGGTAGCCTTGTGGCATGACCCACGACCCGTCCACGGACGCCAATCATTTTGTCTTCAATGCCGGGCGGCAGGGACCCTTCGTGGTTATCGATCCCAAGCACGCCGGTTACTACGGAGCGCTACTGGTGGTGGCCGGTCTGAGCGCGTGGCCCATCGCTACGCGCTGGCAGCCCCTGGGGTTTGTAGGCACCCTCGCACTCCTGACGTTGGCGTTTGGCGCGGTGGTTGCCGTTTATTACCGCGGCAAGGCATATGCGGAGTGGTGGGCCGGCGAGGTTCACTTCGAGTCCACGCCCGATGCCCTGGTTGGCTGGCACGGGACGGCCACGCGTCGCGCCAAGGTCGCGACCTTCGCAGCGGGGGAGGTTCTCGCGGTGGCGTCTGACACCCGCACCGCGGTGCCGCGGTTGGTGGTCTCGGCGGCGGGTGAGGCGCTTATTCTGGGGCCGCAGTGGGGTATCTACCCACGTGAGTTCGAGAAGTGGCGACTGTGGGCCGAGGCACGAGGGTGGACAGTCAATGACACCTATATTGACGACCCCGGGTCAAAGCGCGCGCGCGCTTTGCTGGTAGCCGATGACTGGGTCGAGTTTCCTGTCGAAGCAGACGCGTCGCAGTTTGTATGGGGCGTGCCATGCGGCCCCGATCCGGCTGGCGCGCGCGCCGGGGGCGACACCGATTGGCTGCCAGTCGAGGACCCGCGCGGCATGAACGCGTTCACCTCGACGCTCGCCGGAAGCCTGGTCACGAGCGTTGCCGCACGGCTGGGCGACATCTCGCCCGATGCCCAGCTGACGGAGTTCTCCGCGTCCGCCTCGGGCGCGTCAATCCGCCAGGGCGAGGTCATTGCGGATCTCGAGTTTGCCGATGCGGTGGATGCGGTAGCGGTGTCCCACACGCCCGATGGTCGGGTTGAGTTTCGTTTTCGTCGCGTCACCGAGTGAGGGCACGGCGCGGCGCACTTGACCGGTAATCGAACACGTGTTCGAATAGTGGCATGCGGTGGCAAAGTCAGGAACTCAGTGCGGAGCAGACGGACGCACTGCCGGGGTTAGCCAAGCTCTCCAATGTGGTGCGGTCGGTGCAGACTCCCGGCTTTGAGGGCATCACGTTCCACGAGGTCGTAGCCAAATCCGCGCTGAACCGCGTGGGGGCAGGCAGCGCCGTCCCGTTCACGTGGACCATCAACCCATACCGGGGCTGCAGTCATGCGTGTGTTTATTGTTTTGCTCGCACCAGTCACAAATACCTGGATCTTGACGCGGGGCAGGACTTCGACAGCCAGGTGATCGTCAAAGTCAATGTCGCTGAGGTATTGCGGCGTGAGCTCGCGCGAAAGTCCTGGGCGCGAGAATCTGTGGCGCTCGGTACCAATACCGATCCGTACCAACGTGCCGAGGGCAAGTACAAGTTGATGCCGGGGATCATCGATGCCCTTGCGCAATCGGGTACGCCCTTTAGCATCCTGACCAAGGGCACGCTGCTGCGCCGTGACCTGCGCCAGTTGAAGGTAGCCGCAACGCACGTTGACGTTGACATAGCGATGTCCATCGCGATTTTTGATGATGACCTGCAACGGTCCGTCGAGCCGGGTACTCCGTCGACTGCGGCTCGTCTCGCGACCGTGCGCGCAGCGCGCGACGCTGGGCTCAACGTGTCCGTGTTTATGATGCCAATCTTGCCGTTCCTCACGGACAGCGAAGAACACCTCGATGAGGCGTTGGGGCGCATCAAGGCCGCCGGTGCGACCTCAGTCACGTACAGCGGGCTACACCTGCGGCCGGGAGTCAAGGAATGGTACGCGCAGTGGCTCGGACGCGAGCGTCCAGCGGTACTGCCTCGCTACCGGGAACTCTATGGCGATGACGCATACGCCCCCAAGGAATACCGCCGCTGGTTGGCGACGCGCATTAAGCCGCTCATCGCCAAACACGGGCTCGAGCGTGCGGAGACCGACGCGAATACTGGTGGTGCAGCCGTCGCGGCGCCCCGGAGGGCGGAGTATCGCGACGCCAACGGGGAGTTGCCAGCGCGTGGCACGGGGAAAAGCGGCGACAACGCGTCGCGCAATCTGGTCGAGCGAGATCTCGCGATGTCAGCCGCGAACGAGGCGCCAACGCTGTTCTGATGGGCAGGATCTCGACGACACCCAACGCGGCTGTGCCGGCAGGTGTCGGCGGTGTCCGTGACCGCGAGTCGCCGAGCGTCCGGCACACTGGTCTCATGGATTTTCGCAGTGCAGCACCGTTCGCGACGAGTGTGGCCATCGGGGGCGTGCTTCTGCTCGTCTCTGGTTGCAGCGCGGACGCCGACACCCGTGACGCCACCACGGCACCGACGCCTAGTGCGGAAGCGAGTACTACCGCCTCTTCAAGTCGCCAACCAAGTTCCGACGCAACGTCGAGCCAGGACGCCTCCGCGGTCGACGCGCAGGTGATCGAGCACGCGGGGAACCGGTACTTGGTGGTCACGCTGCCGCTGGCCGACTGGGATGTGCGCGTCGACTGGGAGCCCGAAGATCAGGGCACCATGCTTGAGGATGTCATCGCGGCTGATCCCTCTATCGAGGTGGCCACCAACGGCGGGATATTCAGCACCGACTTGGTGCCTGGTGGGCTACTAGTAAGCGACGGGGACGAGCTAGTGCCCCTCAACCTCAACGAAGGAGGCGGAAACTTCCACCTGATGCCGAATGGGGTGTTCCTGATCCGCGACGACGCCACGGCGAAGGTGGTCAACTCACTTGACTACGACCCGGCCGGCGTGGACTTCGCGACACAGTCCGGCCCCGCGTTGCTGCTGGACGGCGAAGTGCACCCGGAGTTCAACGAAGGCTCCACCAACCTCGCGTTCCGCTCCGGGGTAGGAGTAAGCCCGGACGGCGGCACCGTCTATCTGGCGATGTCGTGGACTCTTACTAACTTCTACGACTTTGCGACCCTGTTCAGCGACGAGCTGAGTGTGGATGACGCTCTCTACCTCGACGGCGATATCTCTGACCTGTGGGTCGACACGATGGACGAGCCCGGTCCGTTCGCGGGCCCCTACGCAGGGATAATCACGGCACGCCCACGTAGCTAGCAACGTCGCGGCCCGACGGGCGCCAGGCACCTCGCGCTCGTACGATCAACGTATGCGCTTCGCCATGTTTATCGTTTCTGACTCTGACCACACTGAGACCGACGCTGCCAACGCCCCGGCATTCGAGGACTGGCATCCGTACGCGATCGAACGCGGGGCCTATATTGAAGGCATTCGCTTCCAGGACCCGGACGCCGCACGGACCGTGCGCGTGAGAGGGGGCGAGACTGTCATTACGCCAGGTACGTTCTCCGACTCGGTAGTAAAGATTCTGGGCATCGCCATCATCGATTGTGCCGGATGGGATGAAGCGATAGACCTAGCCGTGCACAACAACATGGCACATGAGGGGCGCATCGAATTGCGAGAGATTCACTCGATGGGAGGGCCGCAATAGGAGGCGGAAGCCCTCTCAATGCGCGCGTGTAAGACTTGGCATATGAACGAGACCTACACCGCAAAGCAATACGGATACGAACAGCCCCTCTTGTCAGTCGTCGTACCTCTGACGGTGATTAGCCTGGTGGCGATCCTGCTAGTCACCGTGGGTGGCGAGGCTTTTGTGTGGACGACGGTTTTGGGGATCGTCATCATTCTCGCGCTTCTGATCGCACCTCTGACCATAGAGGTGGACGCCGACCACATACACGTACGCCTTGCCTGGCTATGGCACCGCGATATCCCGCTCGCCAACGTCAATGCTGTGGAGGCTCGTGAGTACCGTGCGCTGCGCCAGTTCGGGGGATGGGGCTGGCGGGTGGGACGCGACGGATCGCGTGCTTACACGATGACCGGCAACGCTGCGGCGGTTGTCACGTTGCGCGACGGGCGAGAGATCTACCTTGGCGCGCGAAACACGAACGCGCTCGCCGAGCAGATCGGCGAGCGCGTCTAGTGATTGACGTAGACGACTAGCCGTTGGCGGCGGACTTCTCTTCGTGCCCACCAAACCCCTTGCGCATGGCGCTGAGAATCTTGTCCGCGAAGTCCTCTTGGAGCTGAGACTCGAAACGCGAGTAGAGCGCTGTGGTGAGGACCGGGGTGGGGACACCCTCATCAATGGCGGCTATCGAGGTCCACCGTCCCTCACCGGAGTCTGAGACTCGACCGCCGAATTCTGACAGGTCAGGAGACTTGGTGAGCGCCTCCGCAGTGAGGTCGAGCAGCCATGACGAAATAACCGAGCCACGACGCCAAACCTCGGCGACCTGCGCGGTATCGATGTCGTACTGATAGAACTCGGGGTTGGCCAGTGGCGCGGTTTCCGCGTCCGACGAGGCACTTGCCATTCCGGCGTTTGCCTTGCGCAAGATATGGATGCCCTCGGCGTAGGCCGCCATCAGGCCATACTCGATGCCGTTGTGCACCATCTTCACAAAGTGGCCGGCGCCATTGGGGCCGCAGTGGAGGTAGCCCTGCTCGGCCGCCGACACCGCGCCGCTGGCACCGGGGGTGCGTTCAGCGGTTCCCACGCCGGGTGCGATGGTCTTGAAGATGGGGTCGAGGCGAGCGACCACCTCGGCCTCGCCGCCAATCATGAGGCAATAGCCCCGCTCAAGTCCCCAGACTCCGCCGGAGGTACCTACGTCAACGTGGTGCACCCCCGTCTCTTTGAGCATGGCGGCGTGCTTGAGGTCGTCGCGGTAGTAGCTGTTCCCGCCGTCGATGATCGTGTCACCTGGCTCAAGCACCGCGGCCAACTGCTCAGTGACCTTCTGGGTAATGGTGCCGGCGGGGACCATGATCCAAATGGTGCGTGGCGCGTCAAGCTCGGCAATGAAGTCGCTAAGAGCCGGCGCACCCACGGCGCCTTCGGCAACTAACTCCGCGATCGCGTCCGCGCTCACGTCATTGACCACCATATGGTGGCCGTCGCGCATCAAGCGCCGGGCAAGATTGGCGCCCATGCGGCCCAGTCCCACCATTCCCAGTTGCATTGGGGTCTCAGCAGTCATCGAATCTTCCTTACGTTGGTGCGGTATGTCGGGTGGAATGCCACGGGGTGGCTAGTGGTGGCCGTGCAGGGGCTCAGGATTGTGCCAGGCGGTGTGCTCGGCAATGAGGTCATCCGCCTCAGACGGTCCCCACGAACCACGCTCATAGGGGATGCTCGCGGGGCGATCGATAAGGATGTCGTCCACTACGGTCCATGCCGCCTCGACGGATTCCTCCCGGGTGAACAGCGCGCCGTCACCGTTCATCGCGTCTGTCAGCAGTCTTTCGTAGGGGGAGCGTTCGTTGGGGCTCTCCGTGTGGAGCACCAGTTCCTTGGGTTCACCCACGAACTCCTCGCCGGGAGTCTTGACTCTTGCGGAGATCGCGATCTCAGACACGGGGGATAGGCGGAAGCGCACGTAGTTGCCCCTATCGCGGGTACTCATGGCGTCATCGAAGAGTGCTTGCGGTGGGTGCTTGAACTCCACGATGACCTCGCCGGCAGTGCGCGTGAGCGCCTTTCCGGTACGCAGGTAGAACGGCACGCCCGCCCAACGCCATGAGTCGATCCATAGTCGGACGGCGGCGTAGGTTTCCACGTCAGAATCGGGCGCTACTCCCTCTTCGTCGCGGTAACCCTCGAACTGCCCGCGCACGATGTCGTCGCGAGTGAGCTTTCGCATCGCCTTGAAGACGTCCGCCTTCGCCGACTGGACCGCACCGTAACCCTGATAGGGAGGGGCGTCCATCGCGAGCAGCGCGACGATTTGGAAGAGGTGGTTCTCGATCACATCGCGAAGGGCGCCTGCGGACTCGTAGAAGCTGCCGCGTCCCTCTACCCCAAAGTCCTCTGCGACGGTGATCTGCACGGAGTCGATGTGATCGCGGTTCCACAGCGGTTCAAACATCGTGTTCGCGAACCTGAAGTACAGGAGGTTCATGATCTCTTCCTTGCCCAGGAAGTGATCGATGCGGAACACCGAGTCCTCGGGGAAGGCGTCTGAGATCACCGCGTCCAGCGCTAGTGCAGATGCGAGATCGCGTCCGAAGGGCTTCTCTACTACCACGCGGGCGCCCTCATTGAGACCGTGCTTCTTAAGGCCGCTAATGACCGTGGAAAACAGTACCGGCGGGATTGCGAGGTAATGAGTGGGCTGGGTGGCAGCGCCGAGAGCCGTGCGCAGTTGTTGGAACGTGGAGTCTGCGTTGTAGTCGCCATCCACGTACCGCAACATGCTCTTAAGCTTCTCCATCGCGGCCTCGTCGTCGATGCCGTGGGACGAGGCGGCGACGGCATCGTGCGCGCGCTGGCGCAGGTCCTCGATAGTCCAGTTGGAGAACGCGACACCGATGATGGGGACATCCAAATTCCCATGCTTCACCATCTGGTAGAGCGACGGGAAGATCATCTTGCGTGCCAAGTCTCCGGTGGCGCCAAAGAAGACGAAAGCATCGGACGGTTGGCGGTTATCAGGCGTGGCCATGAAGTTCCTCAAAGTAGATGTTTCCGTGCAGCTCTCACCATAGTCACGGGTCAGGGTCAGAGCAGGTACCGCTATGGAGGTACAGCGTTCGCGGTCCGCTGAATGTTCCCGTAGCGGGGGAGTGCGTGCTAGACCTGTTGGTACGCCGCCAATAAATCTGCGGCACCCTTTGAGCGATGGAAGGTGAGTGTCATGCCCAAAAACGACTGGTCTGAGAAGAGCGAGCGTCAGTATGAGCACGTGCTGGAGTCTGAAAAGCAGATGGGCAAGTCCGATGACGAGGCCAAAGAAATTGCCGCCCGGACAGTGAACAAGGAACGCGCGCGCAAAGGCGACACGAAGGACGTCGTCGAGAACACTTAGTTTCACGCAACATCCACCCGATGCGATGCATAGCAACAATGGAGGAAAAGATGTCCGAGCACGAAGCAGCACTGAAAAACTTGTCCGAGGCTGGAGTGTCTATCTGGCTCGACGACCTATCCCGCGAACGCCTGACGTCAGGCTCGCTCGTGAGCGACGTGGCCGAACGTCACATCGTGGGCGTGACGTCTAACCCGAGCATCTTCGCCAAGTCAATCGGCGATCCTAAGCGCCATGACTATGACGCTCAGCTCGCCGACCTCAGCACGCGTGAGGTGACGGTGGGTGAAGCCGTTCGCATGATGACGACAGCAGATGTGCGTGACGCTTGCGACGTGCTCAGCGGCGTCTACGCGGACACCAACGGAGTCGACGGTCGCGTCTCGATCGAGGTGGACCCGTTCTACGCACGCGAGACGCAGAAGACCATCGCCGAGGCACGCCAGTTGTGGTGGCTCGTAGACCGCCCCAACGTGATGATCAAGATTCCCGCCACGAAAGAGGGCCTACCCGCCATCCGCACAGCCCTTGGTGAGGGTATCTCTGTGAACGTCACGCTGATCTTCTCGCTGGAGCGCTACAAGGAGGTGCTCGAAGCGTTCCTGCTGGGACTCGAGGACGCGAAGGCGGCAGGGCAAGACATCTCCCGCATTGAGTCGGTGGCATCGTTCTTCATTAGTCGAGTAGACAGTGAAGTCGATGGAAGGCTAGAGACCAGCGGGCCGAACGCCGAGTTGCGTGGCGCCGCAGGCATCGCGAATGCGCGCCTTGCCTACGAGCACTACGAGCAGGTCTTGGCCTCCGATAGGTGGAAGGCCCTCGCGCACGAAGGTGCGCACCCGCAGCGCCCGCTGTGGGCATCGACCGGAGTGAAGGACCCTGCCTACCCCGACACGATGTATGTAGACGAACTCGTGACGGTTGATGTGGTCAACACCATGCCGCAGGCCACGATCGATGCGGTGGCAGCCAAGGCTGACACTGGGTTCTCGGACACGGTCAAGGGAAGCTACGACACCGCCCGAGCATCGTTGGCTGCGCTGGAGGCCGCAGGAATCGATATGGCTCAGGTGACGCAGCAACTTGAGGACGAAGGCGTGAAGAAGTTCGCCGATGCATGGCAGGAGCTTCTTGACGGCGTCCAGAAGTCGCTAAAGAAGTAACCGCAGGTTCCGGGCGGCATCGCCTTGTCTTAGGCGATGCCGTTCGATGCCCGTGAACGACGCGAGATCGCGTCGATGATCACGGCCAGCAGAAGCACCACTCCCGTGACCATATAGCGCACGGAAGAGTCCAGGCTCAGTAGCGTGAGGCCGCTCGAGATGGACATGATGACGACGATGCCCAAGAGCGCGGACCAGGCGGAGCCGCGACCGCCAAACAGGCTAGTGCCGCCGATCACCGCGGCCGCAATAGCAGTGAGGTTAGTGTCGCCCCCGCCAGAGTTTTGGTTGGCCGCTGCCAGCCTTGCCGCGGCCAGTGCGCCGCCGAGTGCAGCGAACGTCGCACCAGCGACAAAGACTGAGATGTAGACGCGGTTGACCCTGATTCCCGCGCGCCGTGCGGCCTCGACGTTGCCGCCGACCGCGTAGATGGCCCGGCCCCATTTGGTGCGTTGAAGCACGTAGTTGGTGCACACCACGAGCACCACAAACAGTACGAACATGAGGCCGATGCCACGGTCCTTATTGAGGTACCACGACCCGAACCCGAGTACCGCGAGTAGTGCGAGCGAGCGCATCACCGTCTCGGCGACATGCATCGAACCTAGGCCGGCGGCTGAGCGCCTGCGCTGTGAGCGCCAGGTCACGGAGAAGTACGCCCCGGTTGCGAGGGCGGCGGCGAGGTACGACACCAGGTCCGGCAGGAACATCTGTTGCGCAAACTGCACTATCCAGGAGTCGAACGGAATGTTGATGGATCCCGCATCGCCCAGAACCCGCAGTTGCAGCCCGAGCACCCCGAGCAGCCCGGCAAGCGTGATCACGAACGAGGGGACGCCAAAGCGCGTGTAAAGGATCCCGTAGAGGGCGCCGAAGAGTGCGCCCGCGCCGAGCGCAGCCATGATCGAAACCGCGACGGGCCAGTTCTGTTGGACAAAGGTGACGGCCAGGATTGCTGAGGCAAAACCACTGATCGACCCCACGGAAAGGTCGATCTGACCCATCAGTAGAACCAGTACCACGCCGATCGAAATGGTGCCGACGGCCGCAGACTGGAGCGCGAGGTTGACGAGGTTTGGTGCGGTGAGGAAGGTGGGGTTCAGAATCTGGAAGACAATCCAGATGACGATCAGCCCCGCCACCACCGGGGTAGACCCCAGGTCTCCATCGCGGATCCGTTGGCGGAACAACCGGAACGACTCGCCGATGCGTCGTGGCGGGGCATCCGCGGGTGACGTGCGGGCAGGGCCCGATGCGGTGGTCGTCATGACTGGGGGTCCTCTTTGCCGGCGGTTGCGTCAGCGCGCCGGGTGACGGCGTTATCTGTCGCGCCGGTGATCGCGGCGATGATCTCTTCGTAACTCACATCCGGTACCCGGAATTCTCCATTGTTCTTGCCTAGGCGCAGTACGACTATGCGGTCTGCGACGGCCTGTACGTCTGCCATGTTGTGGCTGATCAGGACTACCCCCAAGCCGCTTTCGCGCAACCTTTCGATCAGGTTGAGTACCTCTGCGGTTTGCGCCACTCCAAGTGCGGCCGTCGGCTCATCAAGGATCACGACTGCTGGGTCGCCTACGAGGGATCGCGCGATGGCCACAGTCTGGCGTTGTCCGCCGGACAACGAGGCGATAGGAATACGTACCGTGGGGAGCTTTGCCGAAAGTTGGCGTAGCAGGGCCCAGGCACGTTGCTCCATCTCGACCTCGTCGAGCGCGGTCGTTCCAAGTTCGCGGCCAAGGAAGAGGTTGGCCACCACGTCGAGGTTGTCGCAGAGGGCAAGGTCTTGGAAGACGGTGGCGATGCCTAGTTCGCGCGAATCGGCAGGGGAATGAATGGCGACAGGTTCGCCCTGAAAAAAGACTTCTCCGGACGATGCGGTGTGGTCGCCGGCCAGAATCTTCACGAGTGTTGTTTTGCCGGCCCCGTTGTCGCCCACGACGGCAACTACCTCGCCGGGGTACACGTCGAAGTCGATGTTCTGTAGTGCCTTAACAGCGCCAAAGTTCTTGCTAATTCCGCGCAGCGAGACGAGGGGGACTTCCTCGACCACATGAAGATTTTCGATAGGCACGGTCACCTCCTTACTCAATTCCCGCAGCGACGCATGCCGCAGCGTACTGATCAGTGCAAATCTGTTGGACGGTGTAAAACCCGTCTGCCACCACGGTCTCCATGATGTTGTCCTTGGTCACGGCGATGGGTTCGAGCAGCGTCGAGGGAACGCCGTCAATTTCCGTATCAGCGGTGATGGTCCCGCCCGTCATCAGCTGGAAGGCGGCATCGGCCGCGGCGTAAGCCTGTGTCGAAATCGCCTTGTAGACAGTCATGTACTGGTCTCCCGCGACAATCCTTTGGATGGCCGTGAGTTCAGCATCCTGCCCGGTCACAAGCGGAAGCTCGGTGATTCCCGCTGCCTTCAGCGCTGCGATTGCCCCGCCAGCGGTGCCGTCGTTCGCGGCGTAGATGCCGTCTATCAAGCCGTCGTGAAGTACCACCTGGCCCGCGGCCCATTCTTGAGCCTTATCCGGACTCCAGTCGGGGCTGTCGTACTCGCCGATGATGTTGAGTTCCGAGGCGTCGATGACGCGGTGCGCGCCCTTCTTGAAGTCACTCGCGTTTGAATCAGTGGGGGAGCCATTCACCATGAGGATATTGCCGTCGGGCTTGCCTGCCGCGGTCAGCGAAGAGACCAGGGCCTCGGCCTGCAAGGCGCCCACTGCCTCACTGTCCGATGACACGAAGTAGGCGAGGTCGGCGCCAGGGATCTCGCGGTCGTACGCAATGACAGGAACGCCGCGAGCATTGGCGGCGGCGACGATGGACAACGCGGCAGACGCATCAACGGGATCCAGTACCAGGACGTCGATGTTCTGCGCTAGGGCGGATTCCGCCTGCTGCTGCTGCTTGGAGGCGTCGCCGTCCGCATTGGAATAGATGAGTTCGCAGTCGGGGCAGACCTGGCTCAGCCGCTCTTCAAAGTAGGGCCGGTCGGCTGATTCGTAACGCGTGGTCTTGGCCTCGGGCAGCATGAATGCGACCCGCCCCGCGTCGCCTGAACCGCCCGCCTCAGCGCCGTTGGCTGCGCATCCTACGAGCGCGGTCACGATGAGGGCGAGCGCGGCAATTCGCACCCCGGCATCTTTAAGAATTCTCATCGAGTTTGCCTCCCTCGCCGGTACGCCTGCAGGGTGGGAGCCTCGTAGTCTAAGCGTCATGAAGCGACGGCCTTTGCTGGCGGCGCGACGGCCACCGGCGGGGTCAATGCGGTCTCGGACAGCACGCTCAGCTGATCGATCGCGTAGCTCACCGCGCCAAGTACCTCTGCGCGGTTTCCAAACTGACCCTGGATCACCTCGGGGGCATCGTCGAGCGAGACCAGGAGCGACCGCTCCAACGTGTGGCGCAAGGGGCCCAGCAACAGCTCGCCGGCATTGGCCAGGTCCCCGCTCACCACGATGCGCTCCGGGTCAAGAATGTTGCACATGTCCGCAGTAGCGAGGCCGATGAGGTGGCCGGCGTCCGCAATGGCGCGCACGAATCTCGCCTCGCCACCCACGGCGCGGCTCACGACGTCCTGGAGTTTGAGTCCGCGGCGGTCGGACCGCAACGGTTCCACGATGGCCGCGGCCCCCACATACATCTCGAGGCAGCCACGTTTGCCGCACCGGCAAAGTGGGCCGTGCTCGTCCACGGTCACGTGGCCGAGTTCGCCAGCGACGCCATGGTGGCCGCGCCACACCTTGCCGCCCAGCACGATGCCGGCCCCGATCGTGTCTGATGAGTTGATGTAGATCATGTCGCCACGTTTGCGGCCGGCGCCACGGCGGTACTCCGCGAGGGCGCCGAGGTTGCAGTTGTTGTCGACGAACACTCGGCAGCTGAGCACGTCCGAGAGGGACTGTGCCACGTTCACTCCGTCCCAGCCCCGCATCATGCCCGGCCGGGAGATCAGCCCCGTGCGCTTGTTAATGGGAGCCTCAATGGCAACTCCCACCGCAAGCATCTCGCTCATATCCATGTCCAGAGAGTCGAACATATCCGCGAACATGCGGGCTAGTCGCCCCAGCTCGGCATCGGCGCGGTGGTCCTTGGCAAGCGGAAGGTGATGCTCGGCGACAACCTGTTGGGCCACGTCGGCCACGACCACGCGGAGGTGACGGGCGGCGATGTGCACCCCTCCCACCAGCCCCATCTCGTGGGCCAGCGTGACGAACTGCGCCCGACGGCCGCTGCGCGTGGACTGAGTGGTGTTGAGCACGCCCTGCGCGACGAGCTCCTTGACGATATTGGATATCGAGGCTGGAGACAGGCCCGTGGCGCCCACCAATTCAACTTGGGTGAGGCCGCCATGCAATTTGACCGCGTCGACGATGCGCGCGCGATTTGCCTCGCGCAACGAAGTCTGGGAGCCCGGCGTTGGGCGGCTCTTGGTCACCCCGTTAGGTTACACGGGGCGTGGGGTACCGAGTGTGCCTACCCCGCGCCCCGGACCACTAGCCGATGAGGCTCGGCTCGAGGTCCCGTAGCGTGCGCACATGCGTCATACGCACCACTCCGATGGCCGCGATGATGAGGGTGCCCACCAGCCAGATGGCCAGTTGGCCCGCGGAGGTCCAGGCGGCCGATGCGCTCCCGCCATACATTGTCTGCCGCAGGCCATCCACGGCGAATGACATAGGTAGCACGTGGTGAAGGCTTGCCAATGGGGCCGGCAACGTCTGCCAGGGGAACGTTCCGCCGGCGGTGACCAACTGGATCACCATGAGCACGAGGCCTAGGAACTGGCCCACTGATCCCAACCACACGTTGAGCGCGAGGATCATCGCGGCGAAGGTGAGCGAGGCCAGCGCCATGAGCCCGTACGTCGCAAACGGATTGACGACGGTGAAGTCGAGCACCCCTGCGACGATCGAGTACAGACCGATCATCTGGGCTGCGCCTAGTAATCCGGGGGTAAGCCAGCCCGCGGCGGTAATGCGCAGGGGAGAGTGGAGTGCAGTGATGGCGCGGCGTGACACCGGCTTCACAATGAGGAATAGCGCGTAGATGCCAATCCATCCGGCCAGCGCGATGAAGAACGGCGCGAGCCCCGCCCCGTAGTTGCCGGCATCCGTGACCGCGGTGTTCTCCAGGTCAACGGGATCTGAGATGTTCTCTGCCTGGTTCGCCTGAAGATCCGGTGAGGCATCGGGGATGTTGGTGACCCCGTCCGCGAGGCTGCTGCGAAGTGTTTCGGTCCCGTCGTGGAGGGTTGCGAGTCCCGATTCAAGCGTCACCACGCCGGAAGCGGCGTCATGGGCTCCGGAGGCGAGGTCAGACGCTCCAGTGGCCGCGTGGGCTGTGCCGTCGCTCAGCGACTGGCTGCCATCCGCGGCCTGTGTGGCTCCATCGCGTAGCGCGGCCGCACCATCGGCCGCTTGGCTGATGCCATCACGTAGTGAGGCGCTACCTGCCGCAGCCGTCCTCGCTCCCGTAGCGAGTTCGTCGATCTGGTCCACGACTGCCTGAGCCTGATCGTTGCCGGCCTCGATCTGCTCGGCCAGGGGATCCAGCCTCGCCATCACCTCGCCAACCTGCTCAGCGGTAAGGCCTTGCGCGACTAGCTCATCCTTGAAGGCCTGCCGCGCTTGGGGAAGTGCCTCGACGGCGCTGTTCGCTTGAGTGGCGGCCTCGTCTGCCTGCGCCGCGAGCGCGGAGTTTCCGTCGGCCACCTGCTGAACCCCGTCAGCCAGGCTCGAGGCTCCGCTCGCCAAGGTATCGGTGGCATCGGCGAGGGTACTCGCGCCAGCGGACAGGTCGGCGTTCGCCTGGGCCAGGGTGGAGGCTCCGCTCGCGATGTCGTCGGTGGCGGTGGAAAGCGCGTTTGCGCCGTCTTCTAGGGCGGCGGCGCCGTCCACTAGCTTGGTGGCGCCGGCATCGGCGTCCGCGCTGCCGTCAACCAGCTGTTGAGCACCCTCCGCGGCAGAGGACAGTTCACCGCGAATGTCGGCCAGGCCCAAGAGGAACTGGCTGGCAGCTTCGTCGTTGACCTTCTTGACTATCGACACGCGGATCGCCTCCGCTGCCTGGCTTCCGATGCTTGAGGCGAGGTACGCGTTCGTGTCGTTGGTGGTGAGTACCACGGCCGCCTGGTGGGGACTGTCGGTGGAGCTTGAGGCGAGCGCTTCTGAGAAGTCGGAGGGGAACGTGATGGCGAAGTCGTACGTCGCGATGTCCACTCCTTCCGTCGCATCGGCGGGGTTGACGACGTGCCAGTCGAAGGCGCCGTCCTCGACGAGTTGTTGCGCGACTTCGTTGCCGTAGTCGCGATGGGTTCCCTTGACCATCGCGCCGGTGTCCTGGACGACGATGGCGGCAGGCACCTCGTCAAGGTGAGCGTAGGGGTCCTGGTTGGCCCAGAGGTAGAGGCCTCCGTACAGGACGGGGACGCACATCAATGCGAAGAGCGCGATGACGGCCATAGGGGTTGACGTCAGACGGCGCACTTCGGCGGTGATCATTTGGGGAATCTTGACGTGCAGTTTCACTTGGTTTCACTTTCAATATGCGCGGTCACGCCGAGCGCTGTGGCGGAGGCGTCGCCGGCGATAGCGGCGATGGCGAGTCCGCGTGACGCCAGCTCCGTGAGGATGTCCCACCACTCATCCGGGTGCCCGCCGTGACGGTCGGGAGACACGACAATGAGGCAGTCGACGTCGTCGCGCAGAATCGCTAGTTCGGTCAGCAGGTGGATGCGCGCGGAGGGTGGCACGGTGGCTATCGAGTCGCTGCTGTATGCGCCAAGCCCCAACGCGGTCAACCTGCGGCGGACGGCTCGCCGGTTCGAGGGCAGTCCGGCAAACATCAGCTCTTCTGCAGTGACACCGGCGACGGTGACATTCGGGGCGGGCTCGGACACCACTGGCGCGTCGACGAGTGCGACCCGGCGGCGGATGTTGCCCCAGTCGGAAGGAACGCCGTCGAGCGTGACCAGCCCCGAGGCGGGGCGCATCCGCCCGGAGGCGATGAGCCCGATGACGGTGGGGCGTTGCTGCGTTTCGGCGTTGATAAACGACACGAAGCCGGACTCGATCGTGGCGGTGACGGCGTCGACGGCGCCGTGGCCTTCCCCTTTGATGACATTCTCCAGCGTGAGTTTCATGAGTTTGCTCCTGCGCTGACGTGGAGGACGGAGTGTGTTTCCACAAGCTCATCGGCTGCCCGCCAACTCATGCCCGCAGTGCTGAGCGAGGTGAGGACGATCAGCCGGTGACCGCGTTGGCGGCTCATGCGGGTGCGAGTCGCTTCGTCGAGCACGGTGAGGGCCGCGCCCTCGACCAGGCGCGCGAGTGTGGTGGGGAGTATGTCAGTGCGGATGTCGCGGTCATGGACACCGCGTTTGATCGTCGACTCCAGGCGCGTGCGCAGTGGCGCGAGCGCCTCAGAAACGCGCACTCGGTGAGGGCCGCGTATGGCCAGGTGAGCGATCGCTCGGGTGTGTTCCACCTCGGCCCACAGTGAGGCGCCCAAGAGTGCCAACTCAACGCGCGCATCGGGGTGAGTGACGGCGGACACGGAGGCGGCGAGGCGTTCGGCACCTCGAATGAGGGTCTGCTCGACCAGCTCGTCACGCCCGGAGAAGTGACCGTAAAGCGCGCGCCGGCTCAGGCCTGCTGCGCTCGCAATGTCATCGATGGAGGCGTCTGGGTTGGTGGCCAGGGCTGAGGCGGTCGCGGCGATTATCGCCTCGCGGTTGAAAGCCGCGTCGGCACGCTGTGTCCGTTTGGTGCGAGAAGAGGGGGTCATGCATCCATTCTATAACTTGCACTCGGGAGTGCAAGTTAATGTGATGTGCGCCGGGAGACGTGCGCGGCACGACCGGGGTTGGGCGCTGCGACAGTGATTGTTCGGCAAGGCGAACTTTGGTAGATTGTTCGCCGTGACGAACTTCGCCGATGCGCCCCCACGAGTGGGTTTAGGCAAGCCTGAGCGAGGACTATGGAGGCTGCTCGGCCCTGCGTTCGTCGCCTCGGTGGCCTACGTTGACCCCGGCAACGTGGCGGCGAACCTCACCGCCGGAGCCAAGTACGGCTACCTGCTGGTGTGGGTGCTCGTGGCCTCGAACGCCATGGCCGTGCTGATCCAGTACATGTCAGCCAAGCTGGGCTTAGTCACCGGCAGGTCGCTCCCCGAATTGTTGGGACTTCGCCTTAAGACACGCAGTCGCCTCGCCTATTGGGTCCAGGCAGAAGTGATCGCTGCTGCCACCGACGTCGCAGAAGTGATCGGAGGGGCTATCGCACTCAAGCTCCTCTTCGGGGTACCGCTGCTGTGGGGAGGACTGATCACGGGGAGCATCTCGATGGTGCTGCTCGCGATCCACTCGAGGCGCGGACAACAGCCCTTCGAGTTCGTGATCTTTGGACTCTTGCTCGTCATCACCGTGGGCTTTGTGGCAGGGCTGTTCGTCTCAGATGTGAGCTGGACACAGGCAGTTTCGGGGCTGGTGCCCCGATTCCAGGGAGCTGAGACCGTGCTACTCGCCGCCTCAATGCTTGGCGCGACCGTCATGCCGCACGCGATTTACCTCCATTCGGCGCTTTCTCGGGACCGGCATCGACCAGACGGCATGCCACTAAAGCCGCAGACCGCGGATTACGCGCATACCCGCCGCCTACTGAAGGCCAACCGCTGGGATGTGCTGATCTCGCTGGTCGTTGCCGGGAGCGTGAACATCGCGATGCTTTTGCTAGCAGCGGCGAGTCTGCGCGGAGTGCCGGGCACGGACTCCATCGAGGGAGCACACGCTGCGATTCAGTCCGCGCTTGGCCCCGCCATTGCAGTGATCTTCGCCGTCGGTTTGCTGGCGTCCGGACTCGCCGCCACGTCGGTGGGGGCCTACGCGGGTGCGGTGGTCATGGGAGGGCTCATCAGGCGACGCATCCCGTTGCTTGTACGCCGCCTCGTGACCCTCATCCCAGCGCTCGCGCTGCTCGCGATTGGGGTTGACCCCACGTGGGCGCTGGTCATGTCGCAGGTGGTGCTGAGTCTGGGCATCCCCTTCGCACTCATCCCGTTGGTGCGCTTGACCAGCAATTCCGCGCTCATGGGGAACTTTGTCAACCCTCGATCAACGCGGATTCTCGCGTGGACCGTCGTGGCCGCGATCGTCGCACTGAATGTGGCGCTCGTGGTGATCACCGTCATCGGCTAGAGACCGAAGAGTCTAGGCGCGGACCACCCAGACGGCGTCGGCATCGTCGCCGCTGAGGTTCAGAATCCTGCCGCCAACCTCAATCTGCAGTGAGCGGGACGAGTCCGAGTGCATCACTACGTCGACACTCTCGTCTAATACCAAGCCCTGGGCCGCGAAGAGACGCAATCGTTCGGGATCTGAGTCAGAGATGCGGGCCACGATGACGGTGTCGCCGATTACGACGCTCGACAGCGGAACCGCATCGGGCAAATGCGGTCCGTCCGTGGCGGAGGGAATGGGGTCTCCGTGAGGGTCCCTCGTGGGGTGGCCGAGCCGCGCATCTATAGCGTCGAGGAGCCTGTCCGAGATGGCGTGTTCCAGCACCTCTGCCTCTTCGTGGACCTCGTCCCAGTCGTAACCGAACTCCTGCACGAGGTACGTCTCCATGAGGCGGTGGCGGCGCACCATCGACACGGCGTGGCCATGTCCCAGGTCTGTGAGCTCAACGGCGCCGTAGGGGTCGTGGTGTGCCAGACCATTTTCCACTAGCTTCTTTACGCCGTCCGATGCGGTCGACGTCCGCACCCCCAGCCGGTCAGCTAGCGCGGTGATTGTCACGCCGTCGGTGGACCATTCCCCCAACGACCAGATCGCCTTGAGGTAGTCCTGTGTCGCCGAGCTGAGCTTCGTGACGGACATGGTTGCGGTCAGTCCTTAACGCCAGCGCGAAGCGATGCAGTGGCGCTGGTGTAACGCGCGATGAGATCGTCCCAGTGGGCGTTGGCTGCGTCATCGATGCTCTGGCGTTCGGGGTCAGCCTCGAACCAGGCGATGGACTCCGCGACGCCGTCCTTGAAGCGGCGTGTGGGCGCAAAGTCGGGCACCGCGGCCTTGAGCTTTGAGGTGTCGAAGACCCCTGCGTTCGCCTTGTCACCGAGTAGTGGACCCTCGTAACGGTCGGGGTCAATCTGGGCGAGCAAGGTGCTCGGAATAAACACCGACTGGGCGGTCACCGAAGCGGCGTCGACCCCCACGGCCGCCCCCACATACTGGTGAATCTGGTTCCACGTGAGCACGTCGTCCGAGGTGATCGTGAAGTCTTCCCCCAGCGCCTTGGGGTTGCCCAGTAGCCCCACGAGTCCCACCGCGAAGTCGCGGTGGTCGGTGAGGGTCCACAGTGAAGTGCCGTCCCCGTGAACGATGAACTTTTTCCCGCTACGGATCCGGTCCGCGACCGTCCATGGCGCACCGCCGGCGGAGATGGCGAACGGGAGACCCGAGTACCCATAGGTGTGGGACGGACGCACAATGGTGAACGGGAAGCCAGTGGCGGATGCCGCTTCGCGGAGTAGGCCCTCGACGTCAGCCTTGTCGCGGCTGTATTGCCAGAACGGGTTGTCGAGCGGCGTGCTTTCTGTCGCAATGTAGTGGTCCGGCGGCGTCTGGTAAGCCGATGCCGTCGAGATGAACACGTATTGATCCGTCAGTCCCGCGAACGTCTCGATATCTTGCTTCGCGTGCTCAGGGGAGAAGCAGATCCACTGAACCACGGCGTCGTAGCGTCCATGTGCTTGCACGTCGGCGCGTAGCACGTCACGAAACGCCTCGACGTCATGGATATCGGCGTGCAGCACCCGAGCCCCGGCCGGAGCGTCGGCCTTGGTGGACTGTCCCCGGTTCACCAAGGTCAGGTCCATGCCGCGTTCGATGGCAAGAGGGGAGCAGGCGGAGGAGATCAGGCCTGTCCCGCCAATAAAGAGAATGCGCATGGAGATTCCGCCTATTCGCAGTGGTTTTGTTGCGTGGTTGAGAGCACAGCGCCCGCAGTGGTCAGGTCTTCGCTGAGGTCAGCGGCCTGAGTTTCGAGGTCCTCGAGCTTGACAGTGAACGCCTCCGCGTCATCGGCGCTAGCGCCGGCGATGGCCGTTTGCTGGAAGAGGTCGAGCATTGCCAGGTAGGTATCGAGCGCGGCGCTTAGGTCCTCGTCGGGGGCGGCGTCCCGCGCTGCCTGGAACTCGCTGCCCACGTTGGCGACACTCACTTGCGCCTCTTCGCCCCACGTGTTGAGCGCGGTGAAGTCGCCGTCCCGGGCATCGGTGAGTGCCTCTGGATCGGGCACGAGCGTGTCGATTTGGTCAGTCATGTCCGTCAGCGTGCGGCTGGTTTCGCAAAACTGCGTGTACTCAGCGTCTTCACCCGCACAGCCAGTCAATGCGAGCGCGCACACGGCAACCATTGCTCCCGCCTTCATGGCGGTGCTCGTGAAAAGTCGGACAGTAGGGCTGCTGTTCATAGGGCAAGACTAGGGGGCACGGATTTAGTGGGCAACATTGCGCGGTTGAACTGCTCAGTGGCGGGCCGTGAGGTGCCCGGAACCTGAGGTCTTTAGAACAGGATCGGGGCGATGGCAACTGCAGCGAGCACGAGGCCCAGGACCGCTAATGCCCGAGACACTCGAACCCTGGAGGCGAGAGCCGACAGTTCGTCCCCACTTATCGCCTGCTTGGCGAAGTAGAACGTTCCCGCGGCCTCGACCAGCACGGCAATGCCGAGCATCGGCGCGACGGAGGGCACCACGATCGCTCCCACTCCTAGGGCCACTGCCATGACGCTCAGGCTAAGAGCGACCAATGCGAAGTTTGCCCGCGCATTGGGCGGGGTGGGTCCGGAGCGGCGAGGAGCATTCAGTGAAGTGGCCATGACGCTACATCCTACGAGGTATCACTGGTACGAGGGCATCGTGCGCGCCGGCAGGCGCTCGGGGCTACAGATACACGTCGCGCGCCAATAGCGCCACGCGCACCGTGCCGCCCCTGGTGTCCTTCTCGATCAGTTGGCGAAAGCCCAGGCGCTCGTGGAACGCGATGGACCCGGGGTTGGGCGGGTTCACGTTCACCTCCGCCGTGATCTCGGAGGCGCCGCGCTCGCGGGCCCGCTCAAAGACAGACTCGTACATTGCTCGACCTACCCCGGTGCCCTTCGCGCCGGGGCTCACGACGATCCGATCGATGTACTGGTGGCGTCCGCCTCTGGACTCAAACCAGGAGTAATTCTCGGACTCGTAAGGCTGGCCTCCGCCAAGGCTGAGGAGGAACGCGAGCAGGTTCTTCTTGTGGTCGCTGGCGACCAGCGCCACGTCGCACATGGTGAATAAAGAATGCACCTCGGGCTCTGAAAGCACGTTGACCGCGGGGGACGCGGCGTTGTTGAGCTCGGTCACCGCGGTGACGTCGCTTTGGCGCATGACGCGTAGTCGGAGGTTCTGCATATGGTCATTGTGCACGGTCAACGTCACGAATGCGTGAATTCTGTAGGTCCAATGTGCGTCGCCGCGCTGGCGGAGGCGCTCGCGCTTTCATGCAAAGCACTGTATGTTTATACATATGACGATTTCAGTCGCAGTCTCAGGCGCCTCCGGTTACGTGGGCGGCGAAGTCCTTCGAGTGTTCAGCGCTCACCCCGATGTTGAGTTCGGTGCGCTGACGGCGCACTCGAGCGCAGGGGATCTGCTGGGTACCCACCAGCCGCACCTGCGCCCGCTAGCGGACCGTACCATCGTGCCTACCAATGTCGAGACCCTCGCCGGTCACGACGTGGTGGTGCTCGCGCTGCCGCACGGCACGTCGGGGGAGATCGCGGCACAGTTGCCGCCTGAAACCCTGGTGATCGACTGCGGGGCGGACCACCGCTTGGAAAGCTCCGATGCCTGGGCCGAGTATTACGGCGGTGTCCACTCTGGCACCTGGCCGTACGGAATGCCGGAACTCATCACGCCCACCGGCCGCCAGCGCGACGTGCTCGCCGGAACCAAGCGCATCGCCGTACCGGGCTGCAACGTCACCGCCGTCACACTGGGTATCCAGCCAGGCATCGCTGCTGGGGTAATCGACCCCACCGACCTGGTCGCCGTTTTGGCCGTGGGCTACTCGGGCGCCGGCAAGAAGCTGGCAACGAACCTGCTCGCTTCGGAGGGCCTTGGCGCTGCCAGCCCCTACGCGGTGGGTGGCACGCATCGTCACATCCCGGAGATCGTGCAGAACCTTGGGCACGCGGGTGCGGATGACGTGAGAATCAGTTTCACTCCCGTGCTCGTGCCGATGGCGCGGGGCATCCTCGCGACCATCACCGCGCCACTGGCGGCCGGTATTGAAGCCGAAGCCGTGCGCGGCGCGTGGGAGGCGGCGTATGTCAATGAGCCCTTCGTGCACTTGCTGCCCGAGGGTCAGTGGCCCACCACGGCGGCCACGCTGGGAGCCAACACCGTACTCATCCAGGTCACCGTCGATAAGAAGGCAGGCAAGGTCGTGGTCGTGGCCGCGATGGATAACCTAGTGAAGGGCACGGCGGGCGCCGCGCTCCAGTCGATGAATTTGGCGCTGGGACTGCCCGAGACGACGGGCCTATCCACGATTGGGGTCGCGCCGTGAGCGGCGCGCAGACCCCGCAGGGTGCTGACAGGATTGCGATGAAGGGAATGACGCTATGAGCGTGACGTATGCCAAGGGCTTTGAGGCCGCGGGAGTGACCGCAGGACTCAAGTCGACCGGCGCCAAGGATGTGGCGCTCGTTGTTAACAACGGTCCGTCCAAGGTGGGTGCTGGTGTTTTTACCACCAACCGAGTGTTCGCGGCACCTATCGCCTGGTCACGTGAGGTCGTTGCCGATGGCCGCGTCGATGCCGTCATCCTGAATGCGGGCGGCGCGAATGCCGCGACCGGCCCAGAAGGCTTCCTCGATACCCACCGCACCGCCGAGCACACGGCCGAGCAGCTACAGGCAGCCGGCCACGATATCTCTGCGACCGACGTCGCGGTGTGTTCGACGGGGCTTATCGGTATGCGCCTGCCCATGGATCGGTTGCTTGCCGGCGTCGACCAGACCGTGGCGGAGTTGTCCGTTGGCGGCGGCGATGATGCGGCTCACGCGATTTTGACCACTGACTCGGTGCCCAAGCTGGCTACGGCCGACGGCGCGGGCTGGGTCGTTGGCGGTATGGCCAAGGGTGCGGGAATGCTCGCCCCCGGCATGGCGACGATGCTGTGTGTGATCACGACCGACGCGCTGATTGACGCCGAGCTGGCTCAGGCGGCGCTCACCAAGGCCGTGGCCTCGACCATCAATCGGGTCGACTCCGATGGCTGCATGTCCACCAATGACACAGTCTTGCTGCTGGCCTCGGGAGCATCGGGCGTCTCCGCAGACGCTGACGAGTTCCAGGCCGCCCTGACCGATGTGTGCGCCACGTTGGCCCGAGGCCTCGTCGCAGACGCGGAGGGCGCCAGCCATGACATTTCCGTGACCGTGATAAACGCCAGCACCGAGCACGCGGCAGAAGAAGTGGCGCGAACCATTGCGCGGTCGAACCTGTTCAAGGCAGCCATCTTCGGCAACGACCCCAACTGGGGACGGATCATCTCTGCCGCGGGCACGGTGCCAGAAGAGGTCGCGCCGTTCGACGCGACCGGACTTGACGTTCACGTCAATGGCATCCACGTGTGCCGGGCATCGGGCGTGGGCGACGACCGCGACCTTGTCGACCTGACCGGACGCGAGGTGTTCGTGGTGCTCGACCTGCATGCAGGCGACGCCCAGGCCACCATCTGGACCAACGACCTTACCCATGACTACGTCCACGAGAACAGTGCATATTCATCATGACCTATGACTTTGATCTTCCTGACCTAAGCGCCGCCCAGAAGGTAGGCGTCCTCATCGACGCCATGCCCTGGATCGAGAACTTTAAGGGCGCCACCGTTGTCATCAAGTACGGCGGCAACGCCATGATTGACGACAAGCTCAAGCGCGCCTTTGCGCAGGATGTCGTCCACTTGCGGCTGCTCGGCCTCTACCCGGTCGTAGTCCACGGCGGCGGCCCTCAGATCTCGGAGATGCTCACCAAGTTGGGCATCGAGTCCGAATTCCGGGGCGGCTTGCGCGTGACCACGCCTGAAGCGATGGACGTGGTGCGCATGGTGCTTACCGGCTCAGTGTCGCGTGAACTCGTGGGACTCATCAACGATCACGGACCGCTCGCGGTCGGGCTGTCCGGCGAGGATGCCGGTCTGCTTCAGGCCAAGCGCCGCAAGGCGACCGTAGACGGCGAACCCGTCGATGTGGGACTAGTCGGCGACGTCGTGAAGGTCAACCCGGCCGCGGTCGAGGACATCATTCACGCCGGCCGCATCCCCGTGGTCTCCACCGTCGCACCCGACGTCGACGACCCCACGACGGTGTTGAACGTGAACGCAGACACGGCGGCCGCGGCGATCGCCGTCGCGCTGCGCGCCAGGAAGCTCATCATGCTCACCGACGTGGAGGGGCTGTACGCGAGCTGGCCCGACCGCACCTCGCTGGTGCGCCGCATCCACGCCTCGGACGTCGAGAAGCTCCTGCCCACCCTCGCATCGGGCATGGTCCCCAAGATGGAGGCCTGTCTACGGGCCGTCCGCGGCGGGGTTTCGCACGCTCACATCATTGATGGGCGCGAGCCGCATTCAATTCTTACGGAGATCTTCACCACTTCCGGCATCGGCACCATGGTGCGCCCCGACGACGTGGAGCTCTGGACATCATGACGCAAGCTCCCTACGAGCAGGCCGGCGCCGCGCTAGACAAGGGCGGCGTGGAACTCCAGCGCTACAGCCACGCAGTCATGGGCACATACGGCACACCGCTGCGCGTGCTTGAGCGCGGCGAGGGCAGTTACGTCTGGGACGCCGATGGCAACAAGTACCTTGACCTGTTGGGCGGCATCGCCGTCAACACGCTCGGTCACGGACACCCCGCCTGGGTCGCGGCGCTCACCAAGCAGGCTCAGACCTTGGTGCACACGTCCAATTTCTTTGCGACCGTGCCGCAGATCGAGTTGGCTGAGAAGCTACTTGAAATCTCGCATGCCCCCACCGGCTCCCGGGTGTTCTTCTCTAACTCCGGCACGGAGGCCAACGAGGCCGCGTTCAAGATGGCGCGCCGTACGGGCAAGGGCACCATCATCGCGTTGGAGGGCAGTTTTCACGGTCGCACCATGGGTGCCCTCGCGATGACGCACAAGCTTGCCATTCGCGAGCCCTTTGAGCCGATGCCGTCCGGAGTGATCTTCGTCCCGGCCGGTGACGTCGAGGCGCTGCGCACGGCTGCCACCGAAGCCGGTGATGACCTGGCCGCAATCATCCTGGAGCCCATCCAGGGCGAGGCTGGCGTACGTCCGCTCACTCACGGCTTTATGGCCGCGGCCCGAATTTTCTCTGCTCGCCACGACGCGTTGCTGATCATGGACGAGGTCCAGACCGGCATCGCCCGTACTGGTGCATGGTTTGCTCACCAACTTCAGGGTGTCACCCCGGACGTCATGACTCTGGCGAAGGGTCTCGGCGGTGGTTTCCCCTTGGGTGCGGTGATCGCTTTTGGAGACCGCGCGGGCAGCCTGCTCGGTAAGGGCGATCACGGCACGACCTTTGGCGGCAACGCTCTTGGTGCTGCCGTCGCACTCGCCACGCTTAATGCGATCGAGGACGAGGGCCTGCTGGCCAACGTCAAGACCGTGGGCGAGCACTTCCGTGCCTCGCTCGGCGCAATCGAGGGTGTCAAGGAGATCCGCGGCGAGGGACTGCTCATCGGCATCGGCTTGGACGAACCCATCAGCGCCCAGGCCACGGCAGCAGCCATTGAGGCGGGGTTCATCATTAACCCGCCCACCCCTGACACCATCCGGCTCGCTCCTTCGCTGAATTTGTCGCTCGCTGAAGCAGACACCTTCATCGCATGGTTCGCGCATTACATGCAGGCTCCCGCGGCTGAAGAGTCGGCTGTCGAGGTTGTCGAGGAATCGGCTGAGGAGTCGGCTGTCGAGGAATCTGCTGAGGAGTCGCCGGTCGAGGTTGTTGAGGACCCGGCTCAGGATGCATCTGAGGCAGTGACTGAGGAATCGGCCGTTGAGACGGTAGACGGGACGGAGTCAGTGAAGGACTCCGCGGGGGGAGAGACGACGCCATGACTCAGCACTTTTTGAGGGACGACGACCTCACACCCGCGCAGCAGAGCGAAGTTCTGCAGCTCGCCCTTGACCTTCGTCACGACCGTCACGCACACCAGCCCTTTGCGGGTCCCAAGGCGGTCGCGGTGCTCTTCGACAAACCATCGACCCGGACCCGGGTGTCATTTGCCACGGGTATCGCGGAGCTCGGCGGGTATCCGCTCATCATCGACTCGGTGATGTCTCAGTTGGGCAGGGGAGAGTCCATCGCAGACACGGCGCGAGTGCTGGACCGCCAGGTCAGCGCGATCGTGTGGCGCACCTTCGGTCAGGAGCGGCTCGAAGAGATGGCCGCGTACTCGAGCGTGCCCGTAGTGAACGCGCTCACCGACCTCTTTCACCCGTGCCAGATTCTGGCTGACTTCGCCGCACTGGCGGATTCGCTGGGTTCGGTCGGCGCGCTCAATGGGCTCGACCTTGCGTACGTGGGCGACGGGGCCAACAACATGGCGCACTCCTATCTTTTGGGCGGCGCCACGGCGGGCATGCACGTGCGCATCGGCACCCCGGAGGGCTACCTGCCCAACCCCGAGGTCGTAGCAAACGCTGAAGCCATTGCGGAGCAGGCCGGCGGCTCCATTCTCATCACCCACAGCCACGATGACGCGGTACGGGGAGCGGAAGCAATCGCCACCGACACCTGGATTTCCATGGGTGACGAGTCACAGAGCGCTTCTCGCGAGACGGTGTTCGACGACTTCCAGGTCAACGCGCACACGCTCGAATTGGCGGCTCCGGGCGCTCGTGTGCTGCATTGCCTCCCCGCCTACCGCGGCAAAGAAATCACCGCCGATGTCATCGATGGCGACCAGAGCATCGTGTTCTTGGAGGCGGAATACCGCCTGCACGCACAGAAAGCGCTCCTCGTATGGTTGGTGCAGCAGTGAACCCGCTCCTGACAAAGATCCCGGCCACCAAGGCGGCGCGCCAGGCACTGATTCGGCGCCTCATCGAGTCCGAGCCCATTCGGTCGCAGGCCGACCTGGCTGCGCGACTCGAGGCCGCAGATATCTCCGTGACGCAGGCGACCCTGTCGCGCGACTTGGTGGACATCGGCGCCGTGAAGGTCCGTGCGGTATCCGGCGGCCACGTGTACGCGGTGGGCGATGGCTCGGATGCGTCAGAGAGCTCCGATCAGCGCCTGTCGCGGCTGTGCAGCGAACTTCTTTTCAGCGCTGACGGCTCGGCGAACCTGACTGTGATCCGCACGCCATCTGGCGCAGCGCAGTACTTGGCTAGCGCGATCGACGGCCACGACGACATCGACATTGTGGGCACTGTCGCGGGCGACGACACCGTCATGGTGATCACGCGCGATCCTCATGGCGGCACCGCGCTTGCCCAGAGATTTCTTGACCGAGCATCGGGCACGGTGCACTAGAACAGCACCGGGCCCGTACAAAACCGGCTGCCACAGCCACGGACAAACTGTCAATGTGAACATTCAAAAGACGAACTTTAGAAGAGGTAAAGATTATGACTGAACGGATTGTGCTCGCTTACTCGGGCGGCTTGGACACGTCTGTTGCCATCGGCTGGATTGCCGATGCGACGGGTGCGGAGGTCATCGCCGTGGCCGTGGACGTGGGACAGGGCGGCGAAGACCTCGAGGTCATTCGCCAGCGTGCGCTCGACTGCGGCGCAGTGGAGGCCTACGTGGCCGACGCGCGTGACGAGTTCGCTGAGCAGTACTGCATGCCCGCACTCAAGGCGAATGCGCTGTACCACGACAAGTACCCGCTGGTATCGGCGCTTTCTCGACCCGTCATCGTTTCTCACCTGGTGAAGGCTGCGCGCGAGTTTGGCGCGACCACCGTGTCTCACGGTTGCACCGGCAAGGGCAATGACCAGGTGCGCTTCGAGGTGGGTATCACCTCGCTGTCTCCTGACCTCAAGTGCATCGCACCCGTGCGTGACCTCGCGCTGACCCGTGACCGTGCTATCGAGTACGCAGAGAAGCACAACCTGCCCATCGTGACCACCAAGAAGAACCCGTTCTCTATCGACCAGAACGTATGGGGCCGTGCAGTCGAGACGGGCTTCCTCGAGGACATCTGGAACGCACCCACCAAGGACGTCTACGACTACACGGACGACCCGGCCTTCCCGCCGGTCCCCGATGAGGTCATCATCACGTTCGCGCAGGGAATTCCGGTCGCCATTGACGGGCAAACCGTCACCCCGCTGCAGGCCATCGAGGAGCTCAACCGTCGTGCCGGCGCACAGGGTGTGGGACGCATCGACATCGTTGAGGACCGCCTCGTGGGCATCAAGTCCCGCGAGGTCTACGAGGCCCCCGGCGCGATCGCGCTCATCGAGGCTCACCGCGAGCTTGAGAACGTGTGCCTCGAGCGTGACCAGGCTCGCTTCAAGCGGACCATCAGCGACCGCTGGACGGACCTCGTCTACGAAGGAATGTGGACCTCGCCGCTAAAGGACTCGCTCGACGCGTTCATCAACGACACGCAGCAGTACGTCAACGGAGATATCCGCATGGACCTGCACGGCGGCAAGGCCGTGGTCACCGGCCGTCGCTCGGACACCGGTCTTTACGACTTCAACCTCGCTACTTACGACGAGGGTGACGCGTTCGACCAGTCCGCAGCACGCGGCTTCATCGAGATCTACGGCCTCGCTGCCAAGCAGGCGGCCGCACGCCAGGCGCGGTTGAAGGGATAGTAATGGTCGAGCAGCCCGGCACAAATGAAGGCGCACTGTGGGGAGCCCGCTTTGAGGGCGGCCCTGCTGACGCACTAGCCGCATTGAGTAAGTCGACGCACTTTGACTGGCGTTACGCGGATGAGGACCTGATTGGGTCCATCGCCCACGCTCATGCGCTAGAAAAGGCCGGGCTGCTCAGCCCCCAGGAGACTCTCGACATGGTCGCGGGTCTTGAGGCACTACGCGAGGATGTCCGCGAGGGCAAGGCACTGGTGAGTGCCAACGATGAGGACGTGCACGGCGCTCTTGAGCGACTGCTCATCGGCAAGGTCGGGACGGAACTCGGCGGGAAGATCCGTGCGGGGCGCTCGCGCAACGACCAGATCGCCACGTTGCCGCGCATGTACTTGCGTCGTCACGCTCGACTCATCACCTCTCAGGTGCTGGACGTAGTGGACGCGTTGCTGGAGCAGGCGGATCGTCACATCGACGACCCGATGCCGGGGCGCACCCACTTCCAGCACGCCCAGCCTGTGACGCTCGGGCATCACCTGCTCGCCCACGCGTGGCCCTTGCTGCGCGACATCGAGCGGCTGACCGACTGGGATGCGCGTGCCGCTTACTCGCCCTACGGAGCGGGTGCGCTAGCCGGATCGACGCTGGGCTTGGACCCCACTGCAGTTGCCCTGGAGCTTGGCTTCGAGGGGCCCATGGAGAACTCGATCGACGCGACCGCCTCGCGGGACGTGATCGCAGAATTCTCGTGGGTCACCACCATGATCGGCATCGACCTGTCGCGAATCTCTGAGGAGATCATCGCGTGGGCGACGGTCGAGTTTGGCTTTGCGAAGCTTGACGACTCGTATTCCACGGGCTCGTCGATCATGCCGCAGAAGAAGAACCCGGATATTGCCGAGCTCGCGCGCGGCAAGGCGGGCCGCCTGATCGGCGACCTGACCGGGCTGCTCGCGACACTCAAGGGTTTGCCCTTGGCCTACAACCGCGACATCCAAGAGGTTCATGAACCGGTGTTCGACGCGGTAGACACGCTCGAGGTGCTGCTGCCCGCTTTCGCTGGGATGGTGCGCACGTTGCGCTTCCAGACCGAGCGGATGGCGGAGCTCGCGCCCGCAGGCTTCTCCCTTGCGACCGATATCGCCGAGTGGCTCGTCAAGCAGGGCGTGCCCTTCCGCGAGGCACACGAGGTTGCCGGAGCATGCGTGCGCTTGTGCGAGAAGCGCGACAAGGAACTTCACCAGATGACGCCGCAGGAACTGTCTGCCATCTCGCCCCACCTCAACGAGGGTGTGTTGAAGGTGCTGACCGTCGAGGGTTCGCTGGCTGCGCGCAATGGCGCGGGAGGTACCGCACCCGAGCGAGTGATCGAGCAGGGCAAGGCCGCGCGTGCCCGCGTCAAGCACTTCCGTCCCTGGGCTAGGCCCGCTTCACAGGAGTAACACGATGGGAATCCTCGACGCCTGCCAGTCCCGCATGCCCGCGATGCTGGCGGACGTTGAGCGCATCATCCGGTTCGAGTCGCCGTCCGACGACCATGCCGCGGTCGCGCAGAGCGCGGACCTGGTCGCGGACGTGTTGGGTGCTCGACTCGCGCAGTCCGGGATTGACGCCCCCGCCGAGCGGATTGTTGTCGATGGCGTGGTTCACCTGCGTTGGCGCCTCGGCTCCGGTGCGCGGCGGGTCCTGCTACTCGGGCATCATGACACCGTGTGGCCGCACGGCACCCTGGAGGCGATTCCCTTCAGCGTGACCAACGGCGTGCTGCGCGGTCCGGGCTGCTTCGACATGGCTATCGGGCTGGTCCAGGCGGTGCATGCCACCGCAGCGCTCGCCGAGCGTGACGGCGCCGATGCGGTTGATGGCGTCACCATCCTGGTGACCGGTGACGAAGAGGTGGGTTCGCAGACCTCGCGGGATCTTCTCGAGGACGAGGCCCGCGGACTTGACGCGGTGTTTGTGCTGGAGTCCGCCGGTCCAGGCGGGTCGCTCAAGACGGAGCGCAAGGGCACCTCGATGTACACCGTGCAGGCTAACGGCAAGGCGTCGCATGCGGGGTTGGATCCAGAGTCCGGAATCAACGCCGGGGTAGAACTCGCGCATCAGCTTCTCGCCATCGACGCACTGGGCGATCCCCTTCAGGGCACCACGGTGACGCCCACCAGTGGGCGCATCGGCACAACGACCAACACCGTCCCCGCCACGGCGAGCGTCGACGTGGATGTCCGGGCGAGCTCGGCGTCGCAGTTGCAGCTCGTTGACCAGCAGATCCATGCGCTGGTCCCGGTGCTCGAGGGCGCGTCGCTCGCCATCGCGGGCGGAATCAATCGACCCCCGCTCGAGCTGTCCAGTTCTGAGGCGCTGTTCGCGCGCGCTTCCAAGTTCGCGGATGAGGCGGGAATCGTAGATCTTCAGGACGTGGCCGTGGGCGGCGCATCAGACGGCAACTTCACCGCAGGGATAGGAGTCCCCACGCTCGACGGGCTCGGCGGAGTGGGCGGGGGAGCGCACGCGGAATCTGAGCATGTGGTGCTCGCCCACGTGCCTCATCGCACCGCGCTGTTGGCACTGCTGATTCAAGACGTGTTGAAGGATCACCAATAGTGGCCCCCGCGCCTAGCGCGGAAGTCGTTCAGCAGGCCTGGGCGGACTACCGGGCTGCGGCCGATGCCGCGGGCGTCGAGGTTCGTATCGTCACGGCGGCCGATGCCTGGGCGGCGGCGACGTTGCTTGAACAGATTTGGGGCGTTAAGCCCATTGAGGCGCCGATGCTCATCGCGTTGGCTCGCAGCGGCAACTACGCGGCGGTCGCCGTGGACGGCGAGCAGATTCTCGCGGTGACGGCCGGCTACTTCGCGGCGCCGGTGGGGACAGCGCTTCATTCTCACGTGGCAGGTGTCCGTCCCGGACTCGGCGGCCGAGGCATCCGGCGCGTGGTGAAGCTTCACCAGCGTGCATGGTGCCTGGAGCTGGGCCTTACCCAGGTGCTGTGGACGTTCGATCCGCTGGTGGCGCGCAACGCGTATATCAACATCGAGCGGTTGGGCGCCGGCCTCGACCAGTACGTGATCGACTACTACGGCGACATGACTGATGGGATCAACGCGGGCCAGGGGAGCGACCGAGCAATTGTGCGGTGGCACCTCGAGCGTCCGTATTCGGCGGACCGGGTCGACGACACGGAGCGAGTCAATCTTGGGGACCGGGACTTGGACGCCGTTGCCGTTCTCGCCGCCACGATCGAAGGCGACCCGTCTGTCCAGCCGTTGCCCGCATCGGCGACCGCTGTGACCGTTGCCGTTCCCTCCGATATCGAGGCGATGCGCGGCGGCGATCCTGTCACGGCAAAGGCGTGGCGCGCCGCGCTACGCGACACCCTTCCCGCGCTGCTTGCGGCAGGGTGGAGAGTGCGCGGCTTTGACTCGAGCACCGGCTACTACCTGGAGAAAGACTGACTCATGGCAATCATCATTAAGGACTTCACGTTCAGCTCGCTCGAGATCCCGCTGGTGACGCCGTTTACTACCTCCTTTTCTACGCAGACCGCGCGCAAGATGCTCGTGGTCCAAGTGCACACGGAGGTTGACGGGACCTCGGTTTCCGGATGGGGTGAATGCGGCGCGCTCGCCGAGCCCGTGTACTCCGAGGAGTACACCGCGGGAGTACTGGACGTCAGCGAACGGTTCCTGTTGCCTCTGCTTGCCGCAGCGCAGCGCGACGGCGGGTTGACCGCAGAGACAGTCGGCCACTACCTCGAGCCCATCGTGGGTCACCGGATGGCGAAATCTGCGATCGAGATGGCGGTCCTGGACGCGCAGCTGCGCGCGGCTGGCGTCTCCTTTAAGGACTACTTGGGAGTGACCCGCGACAAGGTACCGTCCGGGGTGTCCGTGGGCATCCAGGACTCGGTGCCGCGGCTGCTCGACGTGGTGGACGGCTACCTCGCCGAGGGGTACCAGCGCATCAAGCTCAAGATCAAGCCCGGCTGGGACGTTGACCCAGTGCGCGCGGTGCGCGAGGCGCACCCCGACGTGCCGCTTCAGGTGGATGCGAACGCCACCTACACGCTGGTCGACGCCGCTCAGCTGCGCAAGCTCGACGCGTACGACCTGCTGCTGATCGAGCAGCCCCTCGCTGAGGACGACATGCGCCAGCACGCCGAACTCGCTCGAGTCATGCGCACCCCGATGTGTCTGGACGAATCCGTGGTCAGCGCGGCATCGGCGGCAGACGCGATCTCGATGGGCGCGGCCGCGATCATCAACATCAAGCCCTCACGCGTGGGCGGCTACCTGGAGGCCAGGCGCATTCACGACATCGCCCGAGCTCACGGGACCGCGGTGTGGTGCGGCGGAATGTTAGAGACAGGGATTGGCCGCGGTGCCAACGCGGCGCTCGCGGGGCTTCCTGGATTCACGCTTCCCGGCGACATCTCGGCCTCCTCCCGTTTCTACGAGCACGACATCACCACGCCGTTTGTGTTGGAGGACGGGTTCATCCGAATCCCCACCGGACCGGGACTGTGCGAAGAGCCCAACGCTGACGCGCTCGCGGGGTTCACCACCGCGACCCACGTCTTCCCTGTGTGACCGACGCCCCTACCCTGATCCAATGCCAAACCCGAGCATCGCGGACCTTGTCTCTGCGGCGCGTGACGCCGACGCCCACCTGGGCACCACTCGATTGATCCTCATCGACGGCCCTGCGGGGTCGGGCAAAACGACCCTCGGCGGCCGCCTCGGCGCAGCGTTGGGAGCTCAAGTGCTGCACGCCGACGATATCTACGAAGGTTGGACCGGGCTCACCTCTATGTGGCCCGTGCTCGGCACGCAAATTCTGGCGCCACTCGCCCAAGGTCAGGCGGCATCGTTCGCCGCGTGGGACTGGGCGGCCTCGGCGCGCGGGGAGCGCATCGACGTGCCTGTGGCGCCATGGTTGGTCATCGAGGGAGTGGGCGTCGCGCAACGCTCTGCCCGGCCGTTCGCGAGCTTGATCCTGTACGTGGAGGCGCCGTTTTCGGAGCGACTGCGCCGCGGCATCGCACGTGATGGTGAGGCGATGAGGGACGACTGGCGCCGGTGGCAAGTCGCGGAGGCAGCGCATCACCAGGCAGAACTCACGCGAGAGAACTCGCATGTGATCATCGATGGCGCGGCCCCGGTTCCTGACCAGTAGGCGCCCGCCGCGCTGGTGAGAACTGACGGGGTCGATGCGTTCCCCTGGCACAATGAAGGCATCATGAAGAATATTCTCGACGAACTCGCCTGGCGCGGGCTTATCTCTCAGACCACTGACCAGGACTCTCTGCGCGAGGCGCTCGACCACGGACCGGTG
>Ga0307486_1000497_pt1 | contig 36178 bp, 33 predicted proteins | sample CBIW02metaG_FD_203663 | JGI IMG/M metagenome (GOLD analysis project Ga0307486, IMG submission 203663) | Sea-ice brine microbial communities from Beaufort Sea near Barrow, Alaska, United States - CBIW 0.2 | ecosystem: Environmental > Aquatic > Marine > Coastal | place: USA: Alaska | collected... | reverse complement strand
CTAAGTCATTCTTTTCTTTATGTGCTCTGATCCAACTATAAACGGCTGACTCAGGGATTTCATGATCGCGAGCTACTTGTGCTGCTGAACGCTCGCCGATGATGACTTCCTTTATAACGCTATCTTTAGTTGCTGGTCGTATTTTCTGTTTGCCATCTCGTGTTCCTGTCTTGATGATAGTTTAATTTATCATCTAGGTACGGGATAGTGTAGCCACTCCAGTAATCTTTATTTCGTCGAGCAAAAAATGCTGATACAGTTCAAAAAGCAAGTCAGGATTTAACTTACCTGTGTCCACTATTGGTAGATATGAATTATGAAGTTATATATTATTGGTAATGGGTTTTCTCGTCATCATAAACTTGAAACAAATTATCAGTCATTTGGTCTGTTTCTTAAAAAATTAAGAATCAATCTACACTGACCCTATTGATTTCTAGGGCTAACGGTAATCTTTATTTCGTCGAGCAAAAAATGCTGATACAGTTCAAAAAGCAGGTCAGGATTTAACTTACCAGTGTCCACTATTGGTAGATATGAATTATGAAGTTATATATTATTGGTAATGGGTTTTCTCGTCATCATAAACTTGAAACAAATTATCAGTCATTTGGTCTGTTTCTTAAAAAATTAAGAATCAATCTACACTGACCCTATTGATTCTCTATTGATTCTCACGCATTCGGTTTTGCAGCGTCTCACCTGCAGGACAGATATAAACATCCTGTTGCTCGTCATAGTTGAACAGTAATTTATTGAAGATCCCTTTTTTCTCTGAGCCTGACGTGTCTGTTATCGGAACGTTTACCTCAATACCAAGTTCTTGTGTGGCTTTGATATCATTGAGACTAAAGTAACTCTGTCAGCTATAACAGTGATATTTTTTGTCTTAAGCACGTCTTGAACTTGGCTGGCAACATGGGTAAATTGACCTCTGTCGGGCGTGTTCGTGACGTCGTGACGGATAATCAGATGATGCTTAGTATCCACAGCAGATTGAATGTTGTAGCAAACTTGCCTGCTCAAATGATGCGTTTTCATGAGGCGGGCGTCAGGATCTGTTTGAGAGAGTTGTTTATCAGGATGCTCATTCACTTCTTTTTCGAGTGCTTTGAGTTCAATTAAGCGCTGTTTTAACCATGCTAATTTTGATTCTGATACTTTATTGCTATTGGCTTTTTCATCATTGTCTCGAAGATCCATTTTGCTCAGATAGACTTGGATCCACTTCTCAACACGTTCAATATGAAACTTCATTTTGCTGGGCGTGTAGATTTTAGCTTTATTGTTTACCGCCTTGAATTTACTACCATCAATGGCGAACACGGCGTCACTGAACATATTCATTTGGCGACACAGTTCAATGAACTGACGGCAGGCATTTTTAATACCTTTACCATTGTCTTTTCTAAAATCAGCAATGGTTTTGAAATCAGGCTGTAAGCGCTCAAGTAGCCACATCAATTCAACATTACGATGCGTCTCTTTTTCTAAGCGGCGTGATGATTGAATACGGTTCAGGTAACCGTAAAGGTATAACTTAAGTAGCGTTGCTGGATTATAACCAGGTCGCCCCGTTTGTTTTGCTTGAACCCGATGAAAACCTAGTGAGCTAAGATCAATTTCATTCACAAAAACATCAATAACGCGAACAGGATTATCTTCGGTGACGAAATCATCTAGTACTTCGGGTAACAACGTGGTTTGAGTTCGTGAGTGACCTTGAATATGGTGAGACATCGTAGACTCTCTCCGGTTTGGTTGACAGTTTTATTATACCAAAAAATAGCTTAACATGTTGAAATATAAAGATAATTTTACGAAACGCCAGCGTGTCGCCGTACTCGTGAAAGAATTAATCCATTCATGGCTTAATTCAACTCCGTTCGTCGACGACCATTAGCCCCAGACGTCCTCGTCACCTCGCTAACGCTTAGGCTCTCAAGCGACTGACGGAGTGAGGATGTAATTACTGCACTATTCTTCGCTACGCTACGAAAGCGGCTGTAATTACCAACTCCTACTGCGGGCTTGCACTACTTACTCGCTATCGCATCGTTCCATGTAGTGCGTCGGTAGATGGTTTAGCTCTAAAAGCAGGTATATACTTTGGTGCCTTCCAAGCACTAATGCCACTGATCGGTTATCTTGGAGGAAAAGGGGTTTTAGGTTGGGTTGAAGGGTATGCCCAATGGATCGCATTCCTTTTACTGCTCCTCATCGGTGGCAAGATGATTTACGAATCCTTTTCTGATGGTATAGAAGAAGACATATCAAAAATTACACATAAAGTTATGTTAATGCTTGCAATTGCAGCAGGATTTACATTAACTCTTATTGATATCAATCCATTTATCGCCTGTATTGCAATTGGTCTAACTACTTTTGGGTTTAGCTGGATAGGTGTTTTCGTTGTGTTTTCGTTGGATTCAAAAGTGGCACTAAGCTAGAGAGTAAAGCAGAACTATTAGGTGGCGTAATACTTATATTGATTGGCTTAAAACTTCTCTTTTAATACTATCATTGGCGGCTTCGTAGGTTTTGATGTGACAAATACTTCATCAAAATTTAGTTCGTCTTCATGTGATATCAAATATGATAATTAAGTTTTATTTGAATGACTACCAATGGGACGTTAGCAATCAATTGTTCAAAGCTCACTTGTGACCTAAAGTAGACACTGATTAATCACTGATAAAGTGGGATTATTGAAACTCTAGATATAAAATATAGTGAGTGCCAGTTGAGGACTCAGTTTTGCTGTTAAATTATCGTAAACTAAAAAGCCGTAATGAACTGAATCACTACGGCTTAAATATTTTCATTAGTTTAGAATTTTAAGCGACTTTATTTTGAGTTTTACGACGCAACCCCATAAAACCTAACAATGCGGGAGCAAATAAGAATGCAGCCGCTGGGATTGGGACTTCTGATACTCCTGAGTCATATGTCCTGTAATTACTTAACCCACCACCTCTTGTTGCTGAGACATCCGTAATATTGAATGCGGTATTTGCAGGATAAAGTGTTGAGAAGTGAAAGAAAGCTTCATACCCACCAAAATGAACCGCCAGATAATCATAAGCCATATTACTAATGATAGAAGTAGAGCTTCCACTAATATCACCGGAGTTTCCAGTAGTAAAAGTATCTGCTGGAAGACCAAATGTAGTCTCTATAGCATCCCCGACAGTGTTATAGCTTTGATTTGATAACTCATTTTGATCCAGCACAACAACGGTCTCTACAACACTAGTTCCAGAATAGTTGAAATTTAATGTTCCTCTGTCAACCGTTGCTGAAATAGAACCACTCGCTGCGTTAGGCGTTAGCGTAACTGTGGCTGCATTGGCTAGAGATGTACATAAAGTGATTATAGTAATCGTTGAAGCGATAATAAATTTATTCATAACATTTTCCTTTTTTGAAAAATGCAGCCCAGCCATCTTTAATTATTATTTAAAGATCTGAGGTTTTCCGTAGCTTGGTTCACACCAAGGTCGGCTATTATTAAAATAGACTGGAAATCCAATCTAAACATGATTTTAAAGTCTTCAGTATTAATGATCAACAGTTTTGTGGGGCAGGTAAGTAATAATTTTAAACGTTATTAGGAAATGAGAGATTTCAGTCTAAATTTTTGTACTAAATAGTCAGTGATAAATAGCATTAATCTGTTTAACAAGAAAAATAGCGAGTGTTATTATGTCAGCACCTTCTACCTGTGATGAAAATCACTATTATCAACATTCATTAATGCTACTATAAAAACTGATTATCCATTATTAAATATCGAGTCTCACTATTATGAAAATACACTATCTTCTTACAGCTTTTGCACTAGCTTTTGCAATCAATGCGAATGCTGAAGACTCTTCTACTATCGATGCTGCAATTGGCGGCGGAATTGGTGGTGCTGTAGGAGCAGCCATTGGCAATGAAGTGGGTGGTCGTGATGCGGCCATTATTGGTGGTGGTATAGGCGGTGCAGTTGGTACTGCAATTAATACAGATGATGGCCATACCTCAAATGAAGACCATAAGTCGGCAGAACAACATAAGCATTACGATCGACATGACCATAATGACGGTCACTTTTGCCCACCTGGACAAGCTAAAAAAGGTCGTTGCTAACAATCAATGTAATGTTAAGTGATAAAGCTAATAAAAGATTGGCGATCACGGCTAAATGATCGCCAACCTGCCACGGTTTCAAACCTCCGTCTGTTCTGCCATCTCTAAAGCATCATCAACCTCAATACCAAGATAACGCACAGTGCTTTCAAGCTTTGTGTTGCCTAGCAACAGTTGTATAGCGCGTAGATTCTTAGTTCGATGATAAATCAACGTTACTTTAGTTCTTCTCATGGTGTGAGTCCCATAAAGAGTGGTATTAAGCCCAATCATGTCTACCCACTTGTGTACAATATTTTGATTCATCATAAGCTATCCCCATTTTCCAACATTTAAAAAGGATCCTTACCCACTTATAAGCCAGTGCTCTGACAACTGATTGATGCGAGTTACCTTTCGCTTTTTGTTGGGCACAATAAAGGCCTGCCCAATAAGATTGTCCAACACTTTTGGCAGCCCATTCTATAAAGCTCTGACGAATAAATTTTGAGCATTGCCAACGCCAGTGAACCCAATTCTTTTGGCCGCTACGTTCAGTTACGGGTGATAAACCAGCATAGTTTTGTATTTCTTGTGCGCTGTTGAAACGGGATTTATCTTCTCCCAATGCAGCTAAAAGCCTAGGTGCAAGACAAGGTCCTGTCCCGAGTAGTGCGGTAAATATAGTAGCATCTTCCATGCTGGTAAAAAGGTTACTTATTTGGGCGTCGTATTCTCGAATAGTGTAAATTAATACCAGCATTTGTTTAGCGAGTGCAACGACAAACGTTTGATATGGCACAATGAGGGACTCATCGTTAGTGAGGGGAATGGCGTCTTTTTGACCGCTGGGCCGCCCTTCGAGTTTAGTAACTTAGCTACCGTGCTTGTTCTAACACGCTTTAATTCGCCTAAGTTTGGAAATCTAATGAGGAACTGACAAAATAGTGCTGTATCTCTGTGTGAGAACCAATTTAACGGTTGTGTGTAATAGTGTTTCAGAGCACTTATGAGGCGATTAGCATGCCGGCGTTTATCGTCTACTAATAATCTACGTTGCTCAACCAGAAGCGCTAATGTTTTGATTTTTTCACTGCTCGGTTTTAAAGGTGTTATCTTTTTTGGGTAATTGAGCATCATATCCAACGCTAACTCAGCGTCGGACGGTTCGTCTTTCGAACCACTTGGGAACATGGCTTGTCGGTATCGTGCAAGTGTTAATTCATGAATAGGGTAGACCGTGACGAAGCTATATTTTTGTAATGCGTAGACGATAGATCCTTTGTTTAACACCACTGCAATAGCGATATTGCCTTTCACTTTTTGGTGTAAGCTTTGGATCCAATCGTCGATAGATTCAGGTGAATGTAAAATCACACTAAACGTACGCAGGTCTTCCCCTTTAACTTGAACACATATATCGTGCTTTTTGTCAGCCCAATCAAGCCCGACATATACAGAAAAATTATCTGATGTCTTATTCATGCCAAATCTCCCGTTACTGAAATTTGTTATGTATTCTTTACTCTTCGAAAGAAATATAGACAGCGTTGGTAAGGCAAGCCCTGAGTATTCGTTTTGAGTAAAGTAACTCAATGCCTCGAAAGAAAAGCGGTGATCATTAAATGATGGTGGCACAATATTCGTAAGCAAAGAGCACATAACCCCAACAACCTAAGTATAAGATTGTTAAGGTTCAAAGACGATATTTGGCACAGAACGGACAGTTCGATTGTATTGGTGTCATACTTTTAAGCCTGTTAGAACAAAACTAGGCTAATACAACTGCTTGAACGAATTACTAATGAGTTAAGACTTTGACTAGCATGGCAGCTCGCTAGATCTTGCCTAGTTTTGATGTTGTATTTTATGGGACACCCACTGGTTAAGGATGACAAAAAACGACAACACCCCATAACATCTGTACAAGCCTAATTAATTGATATTATTGTTGTTATAAGTTGTGTACTGTTACTGGGTTTTGAATTTAACAAATTTATAATCAGAGGGTCGTAAGTTCAAGTCTTATCTCCGGCTCCAACGAATTTGTTAAAATGTCAAAGCCTTAGTGGATAAAACCTCTAAGGCTTTTTTATTGCCTTTCATTTCAGTCATAGCAGGGTCATGTTTTGAAGCTAGTCACAGCATCTTTCACCGTCATCAATACACACAAAAAGTTCAACACTAAAGCATCAAACTTTTTTTACAGAGATTATCTACTACTTTTCTTTAGCAGCATCTCTTAAGATTTTTAATTGCTTCGACGCTAAAATATCAAACCTGACTTATGCTCTCCGAACGATAAAAACCTTTACGGCAATCTTACCTTCAGCAAATAACACAGCTACTCTCATCTCAGGAGTAACCTCTCTGAATAAATATAAATAACCTCACCCACTTGTCTGAATAGGTTCAATATTACAAAAATCCTAGTTTCTGTATAAGACCTTCATAATGACTTAATACCACATCGTTATTAATATCAACTTGAGATGAATCAAATCATTTCAAAAATACTTATTCAGTTTGGAATGCTTTAATCATTAAAGTAGTAAAAAAAGCTAACGAGTAGTACCAAAGTACAATAGGCAATAGAGTGAAGTGGGTGTATTTTATTATTAGATTGAATTTTCAATCTATTTATTAATTTAAATAAATGACAAAGCCGACCTTGGTGTGAGCCAAGCTACGGAATGCTTCAGGCCTTTATGACATGCCTCTAAAGGTAGCTGGGTTGCATTACTGAATCCAAAGGAAAAATTATGAAAAAAGTAATGCTTTTTATAGCAAGTATGTTGCTCGCCACTTCTGTATCGGCTGCAACAATGTCTTGGGTTGATGTTGAAGTTATAGATACAAACAATTCATCTACTCAAATTGCAGGACATCAAGGTACTCATGCAACTAGGGGTGAGCACGTTGATAACATAATCTTTAATATTGATGAACCTCTAAGTATTAACGCAGTAGCGATTGAATTTTTTGATTCTCAATTAGATATCGCGAGCATTATGCTTGATGGTTTATATAACTTCACCTTCTCGACATTAGGCGGCAATGTTTCTCAGTGGTTATTGGGTAATACATTGTTAGGCGCGGGTGATCACACTATTGCTCTGGCAGTAAATCAAGCGGTTGCTGGCGGTCAATTCAATCTAAAGATTAACGCAGTCAGCGAAGTGCCTGTGCCTGCTGCTTTACTGTTGTTTGCTCCAGCATTATTAGGCTTTATGGGTTTACGTCGTAAATCTCAAAACATAGTTGCATAAGTTTTAGTCAGTTCAAAGTAATTTAGCCGTAATGATTATTTTCATTACGGCTTTTTTTGTTGATCACGAAAATTTATCAATGATAAATATATTACTTAACTTAGTTTAATTAAAATTTCTCAAGTAGCATTTCAAGATAACACGATATTTATTGTTGATTAGTTAGTGGTTCTGTAAGTTTAGTAAAAATAACTGTTGTAAATATTGCTAAGTCATTTATTTTTCGTACTTGAGCACTCGTTTTAACTACGGCATTTTAATTTTGCTTCGCTGATTTTTCCATGTACTGGCTAGTGGCCCGTAGTTAAAAGGTAGTTATTCAAGTAGCGCCCTCTTGTGTTATTTGGGTTTTACTACTGGAGAACGATTCTTCTACGCAAGCAATAAATACTCTATTTTGAATTGATATACGCAATGTTTTATCTAAGCAAGGTATTTTCTTCATTGCTTCCCTTACGCTGAAGTCCACCAGCCAGCCCATTACGCCGATGAAGTTGTACTAGAATCATCCATTGTTAGGCTTGGGTGTTAGACCTTAAATAGCTCGATGAATTAATCATTTTTAACGTTAAACGATCACGCTATCATCATTAAAGGGTAATGTATGTTATTTCTTTCATGCCATACATCATGCTACATTTTCAGCGTGAATCCGCGTTAGAAAGGCTTAAGTGATAAGCGGCTTATTCTGGTTTTACTACGTTCTCTTTGGTGGCCATATCGTACATTCAGTAAATGCGGGTAATGCTCCGCGCTGGTTATGTAGTTTATGCGCATGGTTGCATTATCCCATTTTTCAGTACTAATTTTAAACTGTTGTAGTAAGCTCTTGGATAAGCTCAGTCGTGGATCAAAATCATCAGATAGGCCATTGATTTTCTCAATAAACGGATTGGCGAATTAATCGTTAAGCTGAAGGGTGAGCAGCATTTCTAAATAATAAGAATGTTTTAAATGGTCTGTAGTCCACTCACTGTGAAAAATTTTTAGTGGGCAATCAATTGTCAGATTAAATCTTGCTCTCTATTATTCTTCCATGCGTTCCTTCGCATCGTACGATAAAAGACTAAGCAAACAGATGGACATTTCCTGCCATTGGGTTGCATTCCCGAGGCTTGGTTTAACTGGTTATTTTGCTGTTCTTAAACTCATTGTACTTGCCAACTCTTTAACCTCATCGACCATTTATGAAGAGGCCATAAATAATTATCTTTGATTTCAGCACTCCACATTTCAAAGTCGGTGTAGCCATACGTTGCAGACATTGAATAATTCGTAACAGTTGGGACTATAGCGACTAATCACAAAGAATAGATCGATGATAATTTTTATACTGTTAGTAGAAATAGTTATTCACTTGCCGATATTGCATTATTTTATTTAAGTAATGGAAGCCTATTTAGCATCTCTTCACAATAATCCCATTGATCCAGCGTCTCTTTCCACTCTGATGGAATCGCATTTACACCTTTGAATGCACCAAGCACCATGCCGATAGCAATTGCCCTTGAAGCATTGTCCCCACCAACCATCGCATTTGCTTGTAGTGCTTTTTTTAGTCCATCTTCATCGTTTTCATATTTTAGTATGAAGTAGACAGCACCAGGAAGCGTACCTTCAGTGGGACTTGCTTTTCCTACCTTTATCGGTTCTGATCGACCTACATCCCATAGTCTTGCCATGCTTGTAATTGCTAAGTCATCAGCAAAAGTCTCTTGCGAAAGTGCCGAGTTTTCATCAATAGCTTCTTTTACTTTTGCAATTGCTTGAGCCACTTTATCCTGAAAAAAACCATCCATTGCTAAAGCAACAGACTCAATTGCATTCGATGGTATCTCTCCGTTAATTACACGATGGGTGACACGAGCGAAAAACTCGCCACCACCTAACGCATGAACATCTCGATGGGTAAACATGCTTTTTCTTGCAACATCGACTACTTCATCTTCTGTGTCAAAATATGCATGTGCTGCTGCATGACGTAGTGCCATCGCGTTAGAGTTTCCACCAAGACGTTCAACAGGTATTCCCTGCCTTACTTGCCCATAAGTCTCTTTCGTCATAGTACATATCCAAGAACCCCAGCCGTTTTCAAGGCGCTTCATCCAGTGAGGAATCATGTTTGCTACATTAAAAGGTCTTGGGCTATCAGAAACAGATGCCAAATACTCTAGAACCAAAATATTATAGTCTCCAGCATCCGTTGTCCCACCAGCCTTTTTACCTGGATGGTAGTTACGCTCTCCCCAACCAATGCCATGTGTTTGGCCACCCATCATCTCTCCTGGTGACATGAATTTTTCTATAGGCTTATTGCCATAAGCTTTATATATTTTTTTAGCATCATACTCATAATGACTTCCAAGACACAGTGCATCACCGACTATAGCACCAAAAAAAGCACCTTTTATTCTTTCATCTTTTGAAATATTCTTCATCATTTATCCCATTGTTTTTGTCAATTGTAGCTGCGTGAATATTTTATTTCACCTACTTCTTTTAAATGGGTATTTAAATCAATAAAAATTTAACTAGTAGAGAATTAGTCTAAATAAAATCAGCTTAAAATATCCACTTGGACACCGGCTCGATCAACCGCAATGACATACAATCACTTGGATTCCCTCTATTTATGCATTTTCAAAATGGCGAACTTGTAACAATAATGCATCAATTATTCAGCAAATTTTTGTGGAGGGAATAGAAATACACATTGCTGATGGAGATACACTGAGCAACTTCACATCAGCAAACCAACTAATAAAAATTAGATTAGCCGAGATTGATGTGTTAGAAAAAGCATAATCTTATGAAAATAAATCTAATCAAGCATTTTTTCGCACGAGCATTCCCAAAAAAATAACTTGATAATCTTTAAATGATCGATAAATACGGTCGTCGTATTATCCGAATCATCTTAAATGGGTTTGATATTAATACAGGATCGCCAATCACGGAATGACTTTAGTTCATAGAAAACCTATTGAAGACCAACAGTATACGCATTAGAAGCTGAAGCCAAACATGCTAAACGTGGATGATGGTTGGCTCGAAACCCAATTGAGGCATGGCGGTGACCTAATATAAACACAGTATTTTCAACACTCACAGCAGATACTTTTGCTCTATCAATAATTCTTCACTCAAAAGAAATGAGACGCTTGCTATAGCCATGTTGTATACCCGAAGAAAAAAATAATTCTCTATGTTGATTCATCTTTAAGCAACTATCGCACTCAGCTGCATATTCATTTTTCTAATAACTCATAGATTTTCGCTTATAAACGGAATTGTTTTGTGAATAAGAAATTAATTTCGTATTGTTTAAATGCCAACTAATGATATGATATATCATATTTAAATTTGAGGTATAACCATGAAAGATCAGTTAGGAATAATTTGCTCCAGTTTGTGCATTGTTCACTGCGTTGCTACGCCTGTTATCTTGGCATTAGGTGTGTCGGGATTGCTAGCAAGTATATTAACGACAGAATTTGTTCATTACATTTTGATCGCACCAGTGGGGATGTTAATTCTATTGACATTGCCTACCGCTTATAAACGAGATGGTGTATTGAGCCCGATACTAACGGGATTATTAGGGTTGATGTTTTTGATAGCAGCCCTTTTTCTAGGTGAGAAGAATGAAACCTTGCTCACCATTATTGGCGGTAGTCTTTTAGTTGTTTTCCATCTATGGAATCTGCGGCTACATCATAAGTACACAGAAAATGAAACGGTTATAGATCGTTTATTAATATGTCCAACCGCCGAATGTTTATTGATTAGACCAACAACTGAAGAAGGCATTGAAATTAAGAAATTAAATGAAAATAGAGAAATGATATATGCAAAAAAATAACGTTAAAAAACTACCTGTCACCGTCTTATCAGGCTTTTTGGGAGCAGGTAAGACGACTGTGCTTAATCATATTCTGAATAATCGCGAAGGTAGCCGCGTTGCAGTCATCGTCAATGATATGAGTGAAGTGAATATTGATGCTAAAAATATTCAAAATGAGATACATCTCAATCACACGGAAGAAAAATTAGTCGAGATGAGTAATGGTTGTATTTGTTGCACATTACGAGAAGATTTATTAGAAGAAGTAAGCAAATTGGCCCAAGAGAACAGATTTGATTATCTCGTCATTGAATCAACCGGTATTTCAGAACCTTTACTCATTGCTGAAACATTTACGTTTGAGGATGAATCAGGCCAAAGCTTATCAGATATCGCCATATTGGATACGATGGTGACAGTGGTCGATGCAGCGCATTTTTTGAATGATTACGAACAGGCACTCTCGCTGCATGAGGTTGGCGAGAGCTTAGGCGAAGAAGACGAACGTAGTGTTACCGATCTGCTAGTTGAGCAAGTTGAGTTCAGTGATGTGATTTTAATCAGTAAAACAGATCTGGTTAGCCGTGATGAATTGAATAAACTTACAAGTATTCTTAAAACATTGAACACCGAAGCAGAAATTATCCCGATTAAAAATGGTGAGATAACGCTAGATAAAGTGTTAGGTACTGAGCGCTTTAGTTTCGAACGTGCACAACAAGCACCTGGGTGGCTCAAAGAAATGCGAGGTGAACATATTCCAGAGACGGAAGAATATGACATTAGTAGCTTTGTCTATACTGCACGTCATCCATTTTTCCCTTCAACGTTTTATGAGTTTCTGCATAAACCTTTGCAACAGGGAAAACTCATTCGCTCGAAAGGCTATTTCTGGTTGGCAACGCGTCCTGAATTTGCCGGACAATGGAATCAAGCAGGTGGAATTGCACATCATGGTTTTGCAGGTTTGTTTTGGAAGGCGATGCCTGAAAGTGAGTGGCCTGAAGAGACTGAGTACCGGAGCAGTATAATGGAATCATGGCAGGAGCCGTTTGGCGATATGCGACAAGAACTTGTGTTTATCGGTCAGAATTTAGACAAGGACAACATTATCGCTGAATTGGATGCTTGTTTATTAACTGATGAGGAACTGTTGGCGGGGAAAGAGTTATGGCTAACCTTTGCTGATCCTTTTCCTGAATGGGCGTCATCATGATCGGAGCACCTTTAATGTCAAAAAATAGTGCGTTGAACTCTCTATTCAGATCTGAGGATCCCAGTATTTTGGCAGAGATATATCAAGTACCTATCAACTTATGTATCTGGCAACGCAAATTAGCAAACTCAGTGACGGATTATCTAGATTGGTTGTTAAAAAATACAAGCAATCGTGAACTACGCGTTATTGCGGAAAGCCATGATGTTATAGCGGTTATTTTGAAAGCACTCCCAGCACATAGTGGAATCAACGCTTTGGCTGATAATGTAAATATACTCGCAACAATTTTTACCGATTTATTTGATCTGAAGAGAATAGGAATTCGCATCAGTATTCTTGACAAAACCATGTGCCCTCGGTTTCATACCGACCATTTACCCTGTCGTTTAGTAACAACATATGCTGGAAGCGGAACACAAACGTTGCCTGAGTATGCTGTTGATCGTAGTAAATTAGGTCAAGGATCCAATGGTTTACCGGATACACTATCAGGTATTTATTCGCATTCAAGCAGTATTGAACAGTTAAGTGCTGGAGACGTCGGGTTGCTAAAAGGTTCAGGATGGTTGGGTAATGAGGATAAGGCTATTGTGCATCGTTCGCCAGAAATGGTTGCAGGTGAGAAGCGACTACTACTGACCTTAGATTTTGGCGATTAATATAAGGATAATCTCGTATAGTTTAATACCGATTACTCTTTTTATAAGTAGTTTACTGATTGTTATGCCACTGGTTTCTTCGGCTGAACAGAAACATGATCATCACACTAAAATTGAACATTAGTACAACCGTCAATATAAAGTCCACGTAGATGAAGCAGGAATTTCGAACTCGGTAATGGAAGGACAAATGTTACATGTTTCACTAAAATCACCGGTAATTAATATATAGGGGGGGGTTGAGCATAAACCTTATAATAACAGTGAAAAGCAACAGACTGCTTTGATGATTGAAACTCTAAACAATACGGCCAAGGTGCTTGAAGTCACTGATGGGGAGTGTAAATTATTATCGGTGAAGGTCATAAACCCATTTGAAAAAGTATTGCAATATGAGAAAATTGAAAGTGCTAACGCTGATGAGGAATTACATACTGAAATTGCAGCAGAGTATGAATTTTTTATGTCAGCAGCCTTCGCAACTAAAAACCATTGATATAAAGTAATTTAATACTTTTTCTGGCCTTGAAATGATTGATTCTCAATGGATTGTTGATGGCATACAGGGAGGAACTAGGTTAAATTATAATAATCACATGTAAAGGTTCATTGAAATGCCGTTAAACCAAGCTGAACTCGAGAAGATCATTCATAAAGCAGAGGATAGCTGTATGGAATCTGGAGGACGACTGACCGTAAAGCGTAAAAATATACTGACGGCATTGCTCAGTACAGATATGCCGCAATCCGCTTATGAAATCGCCGATTATTACAAGGAAGCATTTAATGAATCGATCCCTGTTATGTCGGTATATCGTATGCTTGAATTCCTGATCAAAGAGAGCTTAGTTCATAAACTTACATCAACAAATAAGTATCTTGCTTGCTCGCATATTGCCTGTAGTCATGCTCATGAAGTGCCGCAGTTTTTGATTTGTGATCAGTGCCATCGTGTACGTGAGGTGGGCGTAAAAAAAGATATTATAGATGCCCTGCAGAACAGTGTTGAAAATGCTGATTTCTATCTTAATAGTCCCGAGCTTGAACTACATGGTGTTTGTAAAGACTGTCGTCAAGATTGAGTTTATTATTTTGCTGTATTTATCGTGAATATTGATATCTTGTACACTCAATTACTCTTCATAGAGCATCACCTTATCAACGGTATATCCATAAGCTGATATAGCCATTTCATTTTCAGTCAATGTCGTGCTGAGGATGCCTTCTACCCAATATGGCTCATACAGAGATCCATCGACCGATATATAAAACAAAAACAGCTAATACTGCACTAATAGTTACTGATATAAACAATCAAAAAATACTATTAACACCACCTTTTCATTTGGAAATTTTTAATACTTAACAGAAATGTTTTATGGAATCATTATCAATTTCTGGTAGTACTATTAAGTCTGTTAGGGAGACTGTTAATTTTATTAGGGTTTATTTAAAATATAAACTTTTCAGCCAAGAAGTAACTCGTGATGTTGTTGTGTCTTTAGTATCTATTTGTAACCTATCGTCCTCGGACATTTCTAATCGGCCCATATGGAACTCAAGAAAGCCATCCTCATCAGAGTTCCAGTTTTTTAGCTGGCTTGTAGGTTTACTAGAAAAGGCAACGCACCATTTTTCTGTGGCGGCCTTATCAATATCTTCCTGTGTGTCACACCAATGAACATTTTCTTTACAGGAGCCACAATATCTTTGCTTGTCGATACCGACAACTTGCAAAGCAGACCAGTTTTTAGAGCATTTGAAACTAAATTTACAATTATTTATTTTTGCTTCGGTCACGTAGTGCTTGTCCTTAGGTAACTATCTTCTGGGTCGAAAAAAGGAGCAGAAAAAGGGACCAGATTTATTTTAGCTGAAGATTGAACTGCATAATGCCTATCAGCCGGCAACTCACATCTTCAAGATAACTAATGTGTTAATAGTGGACAAGTGGTCGAATGATAATCACGCCAGTTCGATGAGGTGCACGCTATCGTCTAATTGGACTCCATTCTAGTCAAATTGAGGCAAATATTGCTATCTTTTATTTAAGTGGTTATATCATTCGCACAAAAGCTAATTATTATCACTTCACTTATTACAAGATGCTAAATATTCTGGCTCTTGAGAAGAATGGCTGCTTTATAGGTCAACGGGTATTGAAGAAACCTCACGCTTGACCATTAAATTAATCACGCAGATCAAAATATTAATGCAAGAATACAGACATCGTTTTAGAAGTGAATTGCCATATTTGTATTACCAAGATTTGTTAAACAATTTATTTCGTCACCCATATATTAAGATTGACTATCTGCGGCATGGTTTAGGGATATCAAGACTAACAGCGACTAAATATTTAGATTTGCATGATACACATCGGTTAGTCAAAAAATATAAGTTAGGTATTGCTGGATGACATAATTTTATTTGCGTGATTTAAAGAGGTTCATATATTTAAAAAAGACTGAAAAAAAGAGAACTTATGACAAGCTCGCTTACAGTAAAAAAATTATAAAAACCAGTAATCACTATTATTCGAATATTTTATGATCAATACCATAGACGTACGGTCTATTTTAGTAGTAGCTTTGTCATCATTAGTATCAGTAGTCAAATACTCATAAGGAATAATCATGTCGGTTCAATCTAATCAAAATCAACGAATTGTATTGGCGTCTCGCCCTGTCGGCGCTCCGATCCAAAGCGACTTTCGCCTTGAAACAACTGATAAACCCGTTCCTGCAAAAGGTGAAATGTTATTGCGTACTATTTACCTTTCATTAGACCCATACATGAGAGGACGAATGAGTGATGCGAAATCTTATGCTGATCCGGTCGCTATTGATCAGGTGATGGTGGGGGGTACGGTTTGTCAAATTGAAGAATCAAATAATAGTGGCTTCGAAGTTGGCGAATGGGTTGTGGCTTATACGGGTTGGCAGAAATATGCTTTATCTGATGGCAAAGGATTGCTTAAACTGGGCAAAGATCCGGCTACGCCGTCTTATGCGCTTGGCATTATGGGCATGCCTGGTTTTACCGCCTATATGGGTTTATTAGACATTGGTCAACCTAAACCAGGTGAAACAATTGTAGTCGCCGCAGCAACAGGACCCGTAGGCGCAACGGTTGGTCAGATAGGTAAACTTAAAGGCTGTCGGGTAGTAGGAATAGCTGGCGGTGAAGAGAAATGTCGTTATGCTAAACAACAGCTCGGATTTGATGAGTGTATAGACCATAAAGCCGCAGACTTTGTCGAGCAATTAACTAAAGCCTGTGTTGATGGCATTGATGTCTACTATGAAAATGTGGGTGGTAAAGTATTTGATGCAGTACTTCCTCTGCTTAATACCAGTGCGAGAATACCCTTATGCGGTTTGGTTTCTCAATATAATGCAACGTCATTACCTAAAGGGCCAGATCGTTTATCAATGTTAATGGGATCAATATTATTCAAACGTATTAAGATGCAAGGCTTTATTATCTTTGATGATTATGCACATCGTTATGACGAATTTGCAGTTGATATGACCACTTGGCTCAATGAAGGTAAAGTGAAATATAAAGAACAGGTCGTTGACGGATTAGAAAATACCGTTGAAGCTTTTGCAGGCCTACTTGAAGGTAAGAATTTTGGCAAATTGGTCATTAAAGTAAATCATCCATTATAAAAACGGTAAGCACATGATTACATTACATCATTTAAATCAATCGCGTTCTAAGCGTATTATCTGGCTCTTAGAAGAGCTCAACATTCAGTATAAAGTAGTTGCATATCAACGTGATAGTGTGACATTTCTTGCTCCGCAAGAACTTAAATCGATTCACCCGCTGGGTAAATCCCCCGTCATTGAGGATGACGGTTTAATCATTGCAGAGTCTGGTGCAATAACTGAATACTTAATTGATAAATACGCTGATGGACAGTTCGCGCCAGCACGAGGAACCCAAGAATATATAGAATATTTGCAATGGCTTCATTTTGCTGAGAGTTCTGCGATATTACCACTGCTGTTAAAAATGTTTGTAGCAAAAGATGGTTGTGAAACTAATTTTTTAGCAGTTTATGCTGATGTGGAAACAGCAAAAGTGCTGCATTTTTTCGATGCATCATTAAAAGGAAAGCGCTATTTAGTGGCAAATAAACTGACAGGCGCAGACATTATGATGTCATTTATTACAGAAATGGTGAAAAATAATGGTGAATTAGATAAATACACAAACATTGCAATTTATGCAGAGTTTCTAGCTACACATCCAGCGTTTATTCGAGCAGATAAAATTGAATTGGCAGTAGAAACGTAATGTTCTATTTTCAATAGATGACAATTTAATTATCGAAAAGAGTTAAAGGGCTATCAGCCTCATATAATTTGAAACCAATCAATTCTTAAACACTTTTTAAGGAATGAAATACATTCATCCTCATTGACAAAAAATATTTCTCTCCACTAACAAATTTCGATGGCTAAACATAATATAAATGATTTATTATATTAATCAGATTGAATTTTTCAGTCTGATCAATTAATTTATATAAATAAGAGCCGACCTTGGTGTGAGCCAAGCTACGGAAAGCTTCAGATCTTTAATTCGCCACATAAGATAGCTGGGCTGCATTTTTCAATAAAGGAAAATGTTATGAAAAAATTCGGTTTATTAGCGCTCATGTTAACAGCTTCATTTAACGTAAATTCAGCATTATTAGAGGGTAAAACTGTAAATTATCAGTATTTTTTCCCCGATATAACATCAGCATACTCTAATGCTAGTAATGGTGACTTTACTGTTGATTCAAGTGTTGAAATTACTAATATAGTTGATAGTCGAGGCTCAATGGATATTTCTGATAGCAACATCTACGTTGCTTTCACATCAGATTCATTCTTCACACCTGCAACTTTTAATGGCTTTAAAATTAGCGATGTGTTTGATAGTATTACTGATTTTAGTAGCGTTTCAATTAATGCTGTAACGAACATGGTTGGACTAGATTTAAATCGTATCACTGTTCTAGCTAATGAAATATGGGTAAATTGGCAAGGACTAAACTTTACTAACGAAACTATTGTTTCATTGGATATTAATTCTTCTGTGAATCCTTCGGCAGTTCCAGTGCCCGCCGCTGCATTCTTATTTGCTCCAGCATTATTAGGCTTTGTGGGATTACGTCGTAAAGCGAAAAACGCTATCGCTTGAGTTTAGATTGATCATCAAAAAAGCCGTAGTGATTAAATTCATTACGGCTTTTTTATGAAAAAAAGTTAATTTATCTGTTTCCTATCAATATAAAAATAAGCCTTTATAGCTTCGTGTAAATTAAACGAAACATACTATCTATCCAGTTATTTATGATATTATATATCTGCAGAGATCAGTATTAAACACTAGATTTGAGAATAGCTGAGTATAACTTTGTAAACATTAAAACTTATCGCTTAAGCTTGTAAATCCTCAGATACGTCTCCTAATATAAAGCACCTATTCATATTAGACATTGGTAATATAAACTTTATCTCTCATCACCATGTTAATCGGATACATGGACACTTGGAGTCACCAGCGCTTACAAAGGACTGCTAAATGAACAATCTTGATTATCGAGCTATTGAAATTATTCCCGGAAAGAATTGTAGCTGTGCCTTGTCGAAGCAGGCTGGTAAACGAGTTCTTTACAGCGAAGTTCTAGAGCTTTTAAAAAACTCCCAATCAAATTGTAGCTGTACATTTCACCATTATGACGACCGTAGGCATACTGTTGAAAGAAGAAAATTTGATACCGCTAGTCTTATATCCAATTTTCATGGACGAACTCATCCCTATGGCAGAAGACTAGTTGATATACATAACCGTGCACGTGATCCTTTTACTAAAATAAGAATGGAGGCAACTTTTACTGCATCGCAACAAGCAGGCTGATTTTAGTTAGTAAAAACCTGCCATTACATGAGGGTTGAGTCCCCCTCAGTTGCAGTAATGTTTTTTTAATCACTAGGCCATCAAAAAAATAAATAGCCCGCGTATTTTTGTTGCCTGTTACTCGCTTAGACATTAAATAAGATATATTTTAAAGTCGCTTTCTCTATCATACAGAATGACCAAAAGTACCAGATATTTAGCCTTACATTTCCATGAAAGGCTAAATTTGAAATCCATCATTTCTTAATAATTTATAATTCCAGATTTGGATCTTTAGTCAAGATCGCTTCTCGACATATTAAATGTATTCATCAAGCTTAGAATAATTCCGCTGCTCGAAAGATAATCTTTTTAATATTTTTATGGAATCTCGAATAAGTGAGTATCAGCTTAACTGTTGGCATCAATACCTCTTATGCATAGCCTTGCTGTAAAAAAATTATGCAATGAATTTCGTTGCAAGTTAAGCATGATGTTGTTCGTCAACAATAAAATTATCTTGAACAAAAGACTTTTGCCAAATAATATATAGTGAATTTTTCATAATAAGTGCATCCGCTTACCCGTTTTACAGATGATTAATACCTTCATCAAATAACTGTTGATATCCACTTTCTTAAGCAGACATACTCATTTATTGTTAGTTCTACAACTCGCAATCTAGAAAAATATCAAGGACTAAATTGTCATCCACGACTAAAATAACCAAGATGCTAGAAACTACTTTTAGTATTTCCCTAACATCGGATTCCACTACCGTGTTATCTGTCACTAAGAGTGTTGCTGAATTACTTGGTTTCGAAGCTGATGACTTTGTTAATAATAAAATATCGATCCAAAATATTATTCACCAGCAGGATCAAGATATTGCTGACAACTTATTTTCGTACGCAAGTCTAGCAATGTCAGGTACGTTTAACATTAGAATTAGGCATGCCGATCGCCGCATTCGCTGCATTAAGGGTCAGTATATTAAATCGGTAGCCCGCCTTAAAGATAGCCTGATGCTTGAACTACATTTTCAAGATGCCAAAAGTCTATATCAACAACAAGATGACCAAACTAAAATGGCGAACTTTAATGCCATGATGGACAAGACCGATGACTACATTTACTTCAAGGATCGCAACCACGTCTTTACAGGCGCAAGCCAGACTTTCGTAGCCATCACCGAGCCTTCTGTGCATTGGACAGATTTAATAGGGATGACCGACTATGATATATTTCCTGAAGACTATGCTGATGCATACTATCATTTAGAAAAACAGGTTTTTTCAGGTATTGATATCGCTCAAGAAAATCAAAAAACACTGGATAACCAAGGCAAAATAGGCTGGATTGATAACCGTAAATATGCAATGCACAATAAAAATGGTGATGTTATTGGCTTATTTGGTATTGCAAGAAACATTACCGATGCCATCATCCAACAACAACAAATGGACGAATTACTCGCTGAACAATCGACCATTATTGATAACACGTTGGTTGGCATAGCCACTGCACGCGACCGAAAAATTATCTGGGCCAATCGTACTTTTGAAATAATGCTGGGCTATGATGAAGGCGAGCTCAATGATCTTCCAACACGTCAGCTTTACGTCTATGAAGAAGATTATCAGTCTATTAGCGATGCCTATGCCAACATAAGATATGAAAATGTAATTAAAAATGAACTTGAATTCACCTGTAAAGACGGTTCGCATATCTGGGTTGATGTAAGAGGCTCTGATCTACATAATAAAAAAGATGAATCAACTTGGCTGTTTGTCGATGTTACTGAACGTAAACATGTAGAACTAGCCTTAAAAGACAGTGAGTATTACTGGAAATTTGCGATTGAAGGTGCCGGTGATGGCGTGTGGGACTGGGATATTGAGAATAATGTAAAAACATTTTCAAAACAGTGGAAAACGATACTAGGCTATGCTGAATTTGATAAATTGCCGACTGGTTTAGAATGGGAAAATCGCTTTCATCCGGATGATAAAGTGTATGTAGAAGAAACCATGCAAGCTTATTTAAGTGGTATAGATTCTTGTTACAAGCTTGAATGTCGTATGAAGTACAAAGGGGGTGGCTATCGATGGGTGTTGAGTCGAGGAATGGTGTTGAAACATAGCGAGGATGGTGTTCCCTTACGCATGATTGGCACAATAAGCGATATTACTGGCCGTAAGCAATCAGAACAATTACTTCGTGAAAGTGAGCAACGGTTACGTTTGAGCCAGTTATATGGTGGTATTGGAACGTGGGAATATAATTTCCTCACTAATTCTACTATCTGGTCAGAGGCAATTACCCAACAGATGGGTTTCCCTGTTTTGGTAAATCCAACATGGGATGACTTTCTGGCTATCGTGCACGATGATGACCGAGCTGCGCTAATCATAGAAATTGCGCGTCAGATTGCGATAAATCATACTTTGGACGTTGAGTACCGAATTATCGATACCCATGGAAAATTACGCTGGATGCGTTCTATTGGAAAAGCGGACGTTGATTCTGACGGCCACACAATAACAATGCAAGGTACGGTACAAGAGATCACTAAACAAAAAGACGCTGAAAACGATCTGCAGATTGCTGCCACTGCTTTTGAATCACAAGAAGGCATGATGGTGACCGATGCTGACAACATAATTCTTCGCGTCAATACCGCATTTACAACCATTACTGGCTATCCTGCTGAAGAAGCCATTGGCAAGGGTTCTAACCTAATGTCTTCAGGATACCATGATGAAAGTTTTTTTGTTGGTATGTGGAAGGAATTAAATACAAAAAGCTATTGGGAAGGCGAACTTTGGAATAAGCGTAAAAATAATGAATTATATCCTCAAAAGCTTACGATTACAGCAGTAAAAGACTCGAATAATATCGTGACCAACTATGTGGGAACGCTCATTGATATTACAAAAAATAAGCAAGCAGAACAAGAAATTGAGGATCTAGCTTATTACGATCCGCTGACGCATTTGCCAAACCGTCGACTAATGATGGATCGTATCAATCATGCGATGGCATTAAGTGCACGTAGCGAAATGAAAGGTGCATTACTCTTTCTCGATCTCGATCACTTTAAAACACTTAATGACACCTTGGGCCATGACATGGGTGATATATTATTACAGCAAGTTGCAGATCGTCTGACCTCATGCTTACGTGATAATGATACCGTTTCCCGCTTTGGTGGAGATGAGTTTGTAGTATTACTCGAAGGCTTAAGTATGCTGACTATCGAAGCGGCTACAAAAGCAGAGGATGTTGCAAATAAGTTTTTGAACTACATTAATAAACCTTATCATTTATCAGATCATGTCTACACTTGCAGTACAAGTATTGGCATAACGCTACTCAGTGGTCATCAATCTAGTGTGGAAGAACTATTAAAACAGGCTGATATTGCAATGTATCAAGCAAAAAGTGATGGTCGTAACGCGATTCGCTTCTTTAATCCACAAATGCAAACAAAGATCACCGCACATGCAAAACTTGAACGTGAACTCAAACAAGCGATAGAACAACAGCAGTTTCAATTATATTATCAAATACAAGTGGATAGTTCAGGGCAACCGATAGGTGCTGAGGCACTTATTCGTTGGCTACACCCTAAACGTGGAATCATTTCCCCATTAGACTTTATTCCACTCGCAGAACAAAGCGGTGCAATTTTGGCAATAGGTCTATGGGTAATTGATACTGCCTGTGCCCAACTCAAAATGTGGCAGAAAAATGTGCTGAGTCAACATTTAACATTGTCTATTAACGTTAGTGCCAAGCAATTTCATCAGCCTGACTTTATCTCACAAATTATGACGGCAGTTCAATACTATAGCCTAGATCCTTCGCTGCTTAAATTAGAGCTAACAGAAAGTTTATTGTTAAATGATATAGACGAAACGATTGCTAAGATGAAGGCATTGGCAGAAATTGGTATTCAATTTTCTTTAGATGATTTTGGTACAGGTTATTCTTCTCTACAATATTTGAAGAAATTACCCATTTATCAGCTTAAAATCGATAAATCTTTCATAGACAACATAGTGACTGATAGTGACGACCAAGTGATTGTTCGTACTATTATTGCTATGGCGCATAGTTTGGGATTGAGTGTCATCGCTGAAGGTGTGGCAACCAAAGAGCAACAACAACGATTATTGAATAAAGGTTGCACTCACTATCAAGGTTATTTATATAGCAAGCCAATACCTATCAATGAATTTGACGTTTTACTTAGACACCTTCAGAGTATTTCTGGTAACGCTGGTGAAGATCGCTGATTAAAGTTATTGGCGGTTTTAGCGTCGTTAAAACCAAAATCAAATATGTCATTATTAGCTACAATCAAGAAGTACTTCTACCTCTTATAACCTCCTTTTTTCATCTAAGAAATAAAGTTTAAAGTGGTGAAAGTGTCAATCAATAACACCAATTATGTACTAACTATAGCTGAACATATTCAAGAGTCAGTCTTGGCAATCCATTTTTCATTATTTTTTTGACTATGCTAATATGGGGTCCGCAATAACAACGAGGTTGTTGCTCTAGGTTTATATTGATCAAAATCATCACTTCAAAGGCGACGCGCCACTAGACTCTACAGTGTTGACTCAACGATATCTTATATCAGATACCTAATGGCTCATCGATAAATCTGTCTAACATTTTTATTGAGTTATCAAATGCCATTGATATTTAAATGCCTTGAACAGGCATTAATTTAAGCAAGGATTTTCCCCTTCATGAGAAAAAAAATACTCGCGTTCGTCTGTTGTATGACGACGCCTATCTCTAGCTTTGCCATTGATCAAGTAGAAACATTAGATGGTGGTATTTTAACCGGTACAATTAAGTCTATTACTGAAAAAACAATCATCTTAGCGACGAGTTATGCGGGTAATATAACCCTTCAGCGTAATCAAATAAAAGGCTTTGATACAGATCGAACCGTGTTTTTACGATTAAAAAGTGGCACCACATTAGAAGGTCAAGTTCATCACGATGGCGATGGACAACTCAGCATCACTGGTCAGGATACGACTTTAACGACAAAAACTAAAACGATTGCTGAAACATGGCGGACAGAAGTGACTGATCCACAACTGCTGCGAAGCCAAGCAGAAATTGCTGAGTTAGAAGGCACATGGTCATATCAAGCCGCGCTCGATATCGTCGGCAAAAAAGGTAATTCAGACCAATTTGGGGCCAGTGTTTTACTAGATGCAACACGCAAAAGTAGTCAAGATACTCTAAAGTTTTATGCCTCATTAGAAAAAGAGTCTAAAAACGACGTTGATACCGCTGATGAAACTATTTTAGGTTCAGAATACACTGCTTATTATGCTGATCCTTGGGGCTGGTATGTGCGTGGTGAAGTGGAACGAGATGATTTTGAGGATCTTGAACTTCGCACCATAATTGGCTCAGGTTTAAACTATCGTGTGTTTAATGAAGAAACACATTCACTTGAGTTACGTTCAGGTCTTGGTTATCGCTATGAGAGTTTTAATGATGGATCTCATGAAACCTCACCTACCTTAGATTTTGGTGTGGCACATGTGTGGGAATTCGCAGAATGGGCCAAAATGACCAATCATTTGACCTATGCTCCCGCTATAGGTGATCCTAGGGACTATCTGCTCACGCATGATTCAGGTATCAATATTCCCATCGGCTTCTCAAATTACTGGAATTTACGATTTGGTCTACGTAACGACTATAAGAGCATACCTGCTGATGATCGAGAAAAATTAGATACAAGTTATTACTCTCGTATTCAATTGAAGTGGTGATAATGTCAACGCAAATTGCTTTACAGCATGTAGTTTTATATTAAACCAGCATAATTTAATAGCGAGTCACCTGATAATTTACCGGGTGATTCACAATTTAATACATTCCTTGATAATCCAGTTTTGATCTATTTTTAATCATAATATACACAGTTTATAGCCATCAATTTGGTAACAAATAGCGTCGACACCATCCTTTAAAACCTTTATACAAAACAACTGCTTATAATCAATTCTTGATTTATTAAAACCTAACATGTTGATAAATAGAAATATTTTTGCTATAATCAATTTCATATTCACAACACATAGAGGTCGGTTTTATCCTTATTTCAGTAGTTCATACACTGTTACGAACGCTTAGTTACAACATCACGTCTCGCTCAGACCTTATCGGTCGGCTAAAATCCTACCAAGCTAATGGCTCTACACAAGCTCCGCAAGTCACCATGATTTGACATCGGTTGCCACTAGCAGAAATTCCATCGTTTCTAGTTCCCGCTACACACACGCAGTTAGTGGCTACGATGGGCACAATCATTAATCATCATATCTAAAAGTATCGCAATAAATTATGGATAAAATAATCCAAAACTCACATAACGACCTCAAATTCCGCAATCCTCTGCTGAACGATGGTAATGCCATTTACCAGCTAATCAAATCATGTCCACCGTTAGATTTGAACTCAAGCTACTTATATTTTTTACAAGCTTCACATTTTGCAGATACTTGTATCGTAGTAGAACAAGATGGACTGATTATTGGCTTTTTGTCTGCCTATTATCAACCAGACAAACCTCAAACTCTTTTTGTTTGGCAGGTGGCTATTGCCGAAAGTGCTCGAGGCCGTGGCTTGGCTAAAGCTATGTTACTTGCGCTGTTAAAGTGTCAACCAAAAGATTCAACAATGACCGAAATCGGTTGCACAATTAGTCCATCTAATAAAGCATCTCAAGGCCTTTTTGGCTCATTTGCTAAGATGCATGGACTCATATTGCAAACTACTCCGTTCATTAATGAAGCACATTTTGGCGATGAGAATCATGAGGCTGAAGATCTCTATATTCTCAAAGCCGCAGACAATACGAAATTAATCCCTTATTTTTCTTAAAGGAACAACTCATGCCATTAGAAATCTTTAATAAATACGAATCTGAAGTTCGTGGTTACATCCGTTCATTTCCAACAATTTTCGATAAAGCTAAAATGGCTGAAATTTGGGATGAATCAGGAAAGCGTTACATTGACTTTTTTGCTGGTGCTGGCGCATTAAACTATGGTCACAATAATCCTAAAATCAATGAAGCGATCGTCACATACCTAAATAATGATGGTATTGGTCATGCATTAGATATGGGTACAATTGCTAAACGCAACTTCTTAGAAAGCTTTGTTTATAAAATTCTTAAACCACGCGACTTAGATTACAAATTGCAGTTTGTTGGACCGACAGGCACCAATGCGATTGAATCGGCACTGAAAATTGCTCGTAAAGTTAAAGGTCGTAAACAAATTATGTCCTTTACCAACGGCTTTCATGGAATGTCATTAGGTTCATTGAGCATTACTGGGAATAGTTATTATCATGACGACAGTTATGGCGTTCCCGGTTATACCACCCAGATCCCTTTTCATGATTATTTAGGTGACAAAGTAGATACCATTGCTTACCTAAGAAAGATTTTAGGTGATGACTCTAGTGGTACCGATCTTCCTGCTGCTATCGTTTTAGAAACAATACAGGCCGAAGGTGGCATTAATGTCGCTGGTGAACAGTGGCTAAGAGACTTACGTCAAATTTGTGATGACTTCGATATCTTGATGATTGTCGATGATATCCAAGTAGGTAATGGCCGTTCAGGTGATTTCTTCAGCTTTGAAAGAGCGGGTATCAAACCTGATATCGTCACCCTATCAAAATCTATCGGTGGCGGCCTTCCTATGGCGATGGTACTTCTTAAACCAGAACTAGATAAATGGAGCCCTGGTGAACATTCTGGAACATTCCGTGGTTTTAACCCTGCGTTTGTGGCGGCTACCGTGGCCATTGATACTTATTGGTCTGACGACACGTTTTCAAAAGAAATCAAAGTAAAAGCCAAACTTGTCGAAAAGCGTATGAATGATCTAGCCTTACGTTTTTCTGAACAAGTAAATGAAGTTCGGGGCTACGGTATGATTTGGGGCGTAGAATTCAAAGATCCAGAGATTACCTCAGCCATTTGTTCACAAGCTTTTGAAGACGGCTTGATAATTGAAACAGCCGGTGCTTCTGACGATGTCATCAAATTCTTAGGCTCGTTAATCATTACTGAAGAGTTGATTAACGAAGGTTTCGATATCTTAGAAAGTGCCATCGAGAAAGTACTTAAGAATCCAACTAAATAACCTAACTAACTTAAATTAACTAACCTAGGAGCTTGCGTAATGATTGTTAAAAATCTCTATGATGATGTCATCGGTACTGATGCTGATGTAGATGCTGCACAATGGACTAGTCGTCGTTTATTACTTGCCAGTGATGGCATGGGATTTTCACTACACGACACACTGATCAAACAAGGTGAAGAATTGCACATGTGGTATAAAAACCACGTCGAAGCAGTGTATTGTATTGAAGGCGAAGGCGAAATTACCGAAAAGAAAAATGGTAAGGTTCACCAGATCCGCGAAGGCACAATGTATGCGCTGAATGACAATGACCAACATATCTTACACGCCAATAAGGGTGTTGGAATGCGTATGGTTTGCGTCTTCAACCCACCCGTGACTGGTCGCGAAACTCATGACAAAGATGGTTCGTATTTGTTACCCGAAACAGATTAAGCCTTTACAATATTTATTAACTGTATTGAACAATGGTCATGGTTGGCCGTTGTTCAATGCCAAACAGGATAAACACTGCAAATAGCATGTCAAATACTCCAAATAGAAAATTAAGTATAGAAAAAATTGGTGGCACTACAATGAGTGACTACCCCGCGGTCAGAGATAATATTGTGCTCTACACAAACAATCCTTATCACCGCGTACTCGTCGTTTCCGCCTATAGTGGCGTCACCGATGATCTCTTAGAACATAAAAAAACCGGGCAGCCTGGCGTTTATGGATTGTTTGCACATAATGACAACAAAAGTGATTGGGTGCTCGCCTTCCAACAACTTGGTCTAAAGCTAACTCAAATAAATCACACCTTATTTAAAGATGCAGACCAACTGGCGTTAGCCAATGAGTTTATCAATGAACGTATCGCTAAGACTAAACAATTATTAAACCATCTCCAAGTATTGTGTAGTCACGGTCACTTTTCATTAGATGATCACTTGCTTACTGTACGTGAGTTATTGGCTAGCATTGGTGAAGCTCACAGCGCTTGGAACTTAAGTCAGCTACTCAAGAATGAAGGCGTCAATACCTGCTTTATTGATTTGACAGGTTGGGAATCAGAAGATAAACAGCGTTTGGACGATGTCATTATTAAAAATCTTGAAGGAATCGACTTCAGTGACATATTACCCATTGTGACAGGGTACGCACATTGTAGTGAAAACCTAATGGACAGCTTTGATCGCGGCTACAGTGAAATGACCTTCAGTCGAATTTCGGTTCTTTTAAAAGCAACCGAAGCCGTCATTCATAAAGAATATCATCTGAGTAGCGCCGATCCTAGATTAGTGGGCGAAGAGCAAGCGATTCCTATTGGTAAAACCAACTACGACATTGCCGATCAGCTGGCTAATCTCGGTATGGAAGCGATTCATCCTCATGCAGCAAAAGGCTTGCGTCAGGCTAAAATAGCATTACGGATCAAAAATGCCTTCGAGCCAGAACATCACGGCACACTGATCACTGATGATTACATAAGTGAATCACCTCAAGTAGAAATTATTGCCGGCATGCAACACTTAATAGCATTAGAAATGTTTGACCAAGAAATGGTTGGGCAACAAGGTCGCTATGAAAAAGTGCTTATTGATATGGCTGCGCGTTTGCAATGTAAGGTTATAACTAAAGACTTTAACGCTAATACCATTACCGTTTTCTTGGACACCTCGCTTAAAAAAGCTAAACGTCTTGCCGAGCAATTCAAACAGCAACTGCCAACCACCGCCGTTAATACTAGTAAAGTATCGCTGGCCTCGGTGATGGGTAGTGATATGCGTATCAAAGGTTTATTGGCCAGATCGGTCCAGACAATGTTTAACCACAACATTAATGTCGAAGCCATGCATCAGAATATTCGCCAAGTGGAAATGCAGTTTTTCGTTAATCAAAGTGATTATGAAAAAACAATTAAAGCCCTGCATTCGAGCTTAATTGAAATACATGACCACGGAAAAGCCATATGCGAACATTAATATTTCTTACTATTCTCTGTCTTATCTCTCCCATGAGCTATGCGGCTCAAGTACACGATAAGGAGACACAAGATGTAGAAAAATTAACCGAGCCTATGTACAACCCTTTTGTAGAGCGATATGTAATGGATGAGCTCAGGCAATTGCGTGTCGACATGAATACCATGCATGTTGACATGACTAAAGAAGTGGTTAATCGGGAGCTAACTGCCACCACACGTGCGGTGGGCTACGCGACCGATACTGTTACTTATTTCTTTTATTTGATTGCCGGAATAAGTTCCGTGTTACTTCTAGTTGGTTGGAACTCGATCCGCGAAATTAGAGACAAAGTACTTAACCTTGCCGATAATAAAGTCAACAAAGTTATTTCGGAATATGAAGCTCGACTCGAGAAGTTTGAACAAGAGCTACATAGTAAATCTATTGGTATCAACCGCGCCCAAAAACTATTGTCGCGGCATCAAGATATTCATAGTTTGTGGTTAAAAGCTGGGCAAGAACAGATTCTCAGTAATCGTCTTAACATTTATGATCAGATTCTAGAAATTGATTCAGAAAATACAGAGGCCATGACCTACAAAGCAGATTTGGCTTTAGAGATGAATGAACCGCAGTGGGCAGTTAATTTATGTAATCAAGCCTTAGCTATCGATCCTGAAAACAAACATGCTTTCTATCAATTAGCTGGAGCCTATGCTTTACTGAATCAGCCTAATGAAGCGTTATTCAACCTTGAAAAAGTTATAAGTGATGCCGAAGGCATTGCTGCTGAAGAAGTTATCAACGATCCTGTTTTCAAGTCATTGCTCGATAATCCACAGTTTCAACAACTATTACAAACAGATAAAGATACCCCTAGCAAAAGTTAGAACATACAATATTAATAGGCTCAGCTAAAACTGGGCCTATTAATATGTTTTAGCAGTCTCACTGCTAAATCTTACCAATATCTGCTCATTTAAATCCCGCTACCGATAAAACAACTATTGTCATATAACGTGCTCTAATTTATTTTAATATCGGGAAACAAAATATCCATGCTTCTCGCATCGCCAACTAGTAATGCTAGATCTTGATCAACAAACTCACCCTCGAAACGACTCGCCCCAAATCGTAAAGCTAAACTCATTGCTTTGGGTGAAAAATACAATATCCACGTAGTTGATGCTGACTCGTGGCTAGAAAATATCGCCATATCCAGTGGTCGACCTGAGCCTATATATTTGGGCATAAATGCATCCATAATCCGTTGCATTGTAGTTTTTGCTATTTCGTTATCTGTTATTTCCAGTGAATACCACGATTCCATCAGAAGCTCCTTAATTATTGTCATGTAATCCTAGCAACATTCATTAAATAATCAACCTGAAATGAAGATTGCAGATAAATAGCAACATTACCTAAACCTGTTCACCCGTTTAGTTACGTTTATTCCAAGTCTCATACTCTTTTCACCCAATTGAATAACCCTTGGCCAACGATGGTGAATATTAGCATCTTCCATATCAGGCTCAATTGTCACGACATAAATACGTTGTTCGTTATTATCGCTCGCCAATAACCCTTGTAGATACTGCCCTTTATTAACATCATACCAATGACAACTGCCTTCAAAGCCTTTTTCCATGAAACTGAGCACCGGTATTTTGAGCGGTTGTGGGAAATATTTATCCCAACGTTCATCATAAATTGAATCTAATCGTGCCCAGCCGCCCATCGGTAGATTACCCACTTGGCTCTGTCGTCTACCCCAAGGCATTAATATCAAACTACCGTCTTTTTTTTGTACAGGCAGTACCGCTTTAGGATTGGGGAAGTACTGTCTCAGTATCTGACCTTGATGTTCAAAATACACACCATCGCACATTAAATTGTTTTCCTATGTCCTGTTGGCTTCCAAGATGGAGCAATAACATTAGGCATAACACTACGATCGAGTAATCTACTCGGTGCCACCGCAAATTCACCATAGCGTTGGTTAATTTCATCTATGGCGATATTGAGCTTTTCTCGTTGTTGTTTATTGTCATTTTCGGCAAATAAATCAGTTTGTTGTTCACTATCTGGATTAAGCGCCGTCACTTGCACTTGCCATACACCTTGCCCTTGCCAATGCTTCATAGTGAACTGACGGCATTGGGTAAATAAGATTTGCCCATCATCTGTAGCTTGGCTTAACTTGACTTTTATTTGCAACCAGCCTTGCTCAGTTTTGAGTCCAATAAAAAAATAGCTGGCTTTAAAATTATGCTTTCTAAGCCTTGCAGCAACTTTCTCACTCATATGCTGGAGATAGGTCAGGATGGTAGTGAGATCTTTTGTTTGCGGTGGCATAACCTTACCGTGACCAATTGTTTTAGGTGCTTTTACATTCCTTTGTACAACGTCAGGATCTTTACCTTGTGCCATCAACCATAATCGTCGGCCTAAGTTACCAAAACGTTGCGCGGGAATACTGATCGGAATGTGCTTCATATCGCCACAGTGAACTACGCCGTATTTTGCTAAGAACGCGGCGGTACCTTTGTTAATACCGCTTAGTTCGGTAACATGTAATGGTGCCAAGATAGCTTCAGCGTGCCATGGTTCAATGACGGTAAGTCCATCAGGTTTATTGAGTTTAGCCGCATATTTAGCCGTCGTTTTATCACCACTAATGCCTACGCTACAGGTTAAGCCTGAAACCTCGCTAACCGTCTTTTTAACTAATTGCCCTATCTCAAAAGGGGTACCTAAGAGACTTTGACAATGAGTTACATCCAGAAAGGCTTCATCAACCGAATACACTTCTAAATCAGGTGTAATACCTTCCATCGCCGCCATAATATTAGTCGATATTTCTACATAACGATTTGGTCGCGAGGGTGCTTGAATGAGCTCAGGGCACAATTGCCGGGCTTCTTTAAGACGCATTCCTGTTTTGATACCGTAGCTTCGTGCTTCATAACTTGAGGTAATAATGGTGGTGCCTTGTTTGCCATTAGTGACCGCTACCGGTCGATTACGCCAAAAAAGATTATCTTGTTGCTCTATTTGAGCAAAAAAACAGTTCATATCGATTAGAATAATGCACCGTCGCCATGGTTGTGAGCTACGTTCCACTTGCGTTAAGAAATGTTAAAAGACATTAAGAATAAGTACGTAGTTGACCAACCACCACGCCTTGAATCATTACCCGCTCGCTAGGCAATGTAACCGGCTCATAATCTGCGTTAGCGGGCTGTAACGTCACAGTGCCATCATTATTGATCAGTAATGTTTTTAAGGTTGCATCATGAAAATCGACCAGCGCCAATACAATATCACCATGATTTGCGGTACGTTGTTCTTGCAAAACAACATAATCACCAGACATGATGGCTTTATCGATCATTGAATCGCCATTTACTTTCAATACAAAGCGACCACTTCCACTAAACATATCACCTAAATCTATTTCCGATTCATCAGGCACCGCTTCAATTAATCGTCCTGCGGCGACCTTACCTAACAAAGGTAGAATGACAGAAATTCTTTCAGGTTTATTACGTTGCTCTACTAGGCGTAAACCGCGCGATTTACCTACAACACGTTCAAGCAAACCTTCATTAACTAGTGCTTGAATATAGTTATGAACTGAACCTTGTGAAGATAAACCAATGCCGTGCGCAACTTCAGATAATAACGGTGCGCGGTCATGTTTTTTAAAATATTGAACAATAAAATCGTAAGTATCTTGTTGACGGTCAGTTAACATTTTGTTGCCTCGCACAGTAATGAGAATATATTAAGAAGAAAATATAGAGAATATTTATAGTTTGGTCAATACGTTTTTTATTTAGTTAGAAATATCTGTAATTTTTAACTAAATTCTGTTTTTTTTATTGCTAAGCAGTCAGCTCAAACTGAGCATTATGATAATTAAGGTGGTTGACACTATCCATCATTAAAAATCGGTTTTAGTAACGTTTCTGACAACGCCGTTGAATACTACAATAATGGTGAACTTAGCTCATATCTAAACTGACAAACCTACTGAAAAGTGGCTAATGGCAAGAGTTAAGGCTGAGTTACTACATATTAAGTCTAAGCTTAAACTTCAACAGCTACGTATTTGGTCGTTATCATCACAGATGACCAGCTCAAACGTACTCTCTGCTTCACTTCACTTTACTCCACTTGCCCGATACATTTTTTAGCTAATAAGGAATTACCATGAGTCTGATTGTTTATGGCGTACCACTTTCTCCATTCGTACGTAAAGTCCGCCTGTGCTTGGCTGAGAGAGGACTCGATTATCAGCTGGAAATTATTTTTCCGTTTGATCAACCTTCTTGGTTCCTAGAGCTCAATCCTTTGGGTCGTATCCCTGCACTCAAAGATGGTGATTTAATACTGGCTGATTCAAGTGTGATCTGTCAGTACCTTGAAGATAAATATCCCGATCTCACATCATTGCTAGGACAAAATGCCGAAGATCGCGCTAAGGTACGCTGGTTGGAAAAATATGCAGATTATGAACTGGCACCACTGACTACCTTCATTATCTTTCAGCACCGCGTAATCAACCCGCGTAACAAAAAATCTAGTGATGAAAATATAGTGCAGTCGGCGTTAGTTGACAAACTACCTGTACACTTTGACTACCTCGAACAAACCCTGGGTAATGCTGAGTTTTTCGTTGGCGACCGCTTAAGCTTGGCTGATTTAGCATTTACGAGTCAGATGATCAATATGGAACACGGTGGTGAGCATATCGATAAACAGCGTTGGCCAAATCTGGCTGCCCTCTTCGCTCGCATCAAGGCACGTCCGTCGATGCAGGGCCTATTAAACAATGAGCACGAAATACTGTCTTCAATGAAATAGTACCTAGCTCGAAGCTTCTAGTTAACCCCCTTGCACATATCGATATAAACTTAACGTCATCAGACTAAGTTCATTGTAAGATCAAGGGGGCAGAATAGTGTTTAAGAGGCAGATAATAAAATCTCAAACTGCCCATTAAACCTATTCTTTTATCTACGAACGATTTGCATTACCAGCTTGAATACTTTTTTCAATCATCGGCCCAATAGTTGATCCTTGGACAACAATTGAGAAAATGACCACGACATAAGTCATTATCAACAATAAAGTATGACAATCTACTCCATTAACTACAAAGCTACCTTCGGGAATAGAAGCCGCCATCGCTAATGCCAAACCACCGCGTAATCCACCCCATGTTAGGATTTTGATGGAATGTTCATCGTATTTTCGAAATTTCTTGAAGCCAATGTAGGGTAAAGCAACACTGATAAAACGTGCCAATAATACCAATGGAATCATCATTAAACCGAGTCCGACTTGTACCCAAGTAACTGGCATAATAACCAGCATTAAACCAATCAACAGGAATAATAAAGCATTTAAAAAAGCATCAACTGTATGCCAGAAATGGGTCAGAGTTAATTGGCTGTGTTCAGAAAATCCGACGGTACGAGTCACATTACCAATCACAATACCACTGACAACCATTGCTAATGGGCCTGAAATTTCAAGTACGTTAGCAAGCGCATAACCAGCAGTAGGAATACATAAGGTAATTAATAGTTCGATGCTAGAGTCAACAGTACGACAGATTAACCAATGAGCAACTAACGCTAACACTACGCCAAATACGATTCCGCCCACTGCTTCGACAAGAAATACTTCAGCTACGCCAGCAAGTGTTGGCTCTTTACCTAAAAATGCTAATGCAAAGATGGTGGTAAATACAACTAAGCCGACGCCATCATTAAACAATGACTCGCCTTCTACCTGAACAGAAATATTCTCTGGTGCACGCATTTTTTTGATAATAGCTAAAACAGCGATGGGATCTGTTGGGCTAATCAACGCACCAAACAACATGCAGTAAATTAACGGTAACGGCCATCCAAACAAGCCCAATACCCAATAGCTGAAATAACCAATTAGCACTGTCGATATCAGCGTTGAACCTAGTGCCATGATGGTGATTTCCCACCGTTGCTTTCTAAGTAAATGTAAATCAATTTCAAGCGCGCCAGCAAATAACAAAAAGCCTAGCATTCCTTTCAGTAATAATAGATTGAAATTAAGCCCTTCAAATGACTGCCGGATAGATTCAGCAACTTCATTGCCTGAAAACTTGATCAACACAATCAGCAACAACGACATCACAACCGAACCCGATGTAATCGCGATGGTTGTTTGTAATCTCAGTAAATATTCATTAGCGAAGGCAAGAAATATCGACACTGCCGACAGGAAACAAAGAAAGTACCAAGCGTTCAAGTTTGTGCTCCAAAAGGTTAAATATTACGATGATTGTCAAATCTTCATGCTGTGCTTATCAGGTATCACTCTTTAATTCTTTAATTCATTAAAAAGCGACAAAAAAAAGATATCTGCAGACATAAGCTTTAATTTTTATCTGAAATCCGCAAGATTAATATGATAATTCAGGTCTTAGATACAGCGGTCTCAATCACAGAAAACCTGCTAGATTAAACACTAAATACGACGCTGTAAGAGTATGAAAAGCTAGTTTGTCAATCAGAAAAAACAAGGATTCTATCACTGATTAAATAATTATAATCATGTAATTCAAGTTGATTATTGAAGTTTTTATTTTGATTAAAAATAACTAAGCCAAAGGCAGTAGGTTTATTATGCTTAGTTAAAGTCAATAGAAACGCAATGTTCAAAGGGCTGATTTAAAAATGGACGTTTGATTTATCCTCTAAGGCTCTATAAGATTCCGCCTTCTCTTGGGGTGGTTAGCTCAGCTGGAAGAGCATCGCCCTTACAAAGCGAGAGTTACAGGTTCAAACTCTAAGCATGACTAGTAGTCGACTGTTGAGACATCGTTAATTGTTAAGCGCGACCCTGTAAATAATTTTGTGTAACTGCCATTTTGGTTAAATGTAATCTTGCAGTCTATCTTCAAACTGAATCATAAAACGATTCAGGGCTGATTTCCAATTTCTGATTGGCATAGTCCATTTTTTT
>Ga0307486_1000496_pt1 | contig 36188 bp, 28 predicted proteins | sample CBIW02metaG_FD_203663 | JGI IMG/M metagenome (GOLD analysis project Ga0307486, IMG submission 203663) | Sea-ice brine microbial communities from Beaufort Sea near Barrow, Alaska, United States - CBIW 0.2 | ecosystem: Environmental > Aquatic > Marine > Coastal | place: USA: Alaska | collected... | reverse complement strand
CCGACGCCGACACTCCGCGCTCGGTTACCAACGGCCCAACGAAGTCCACTATGGTTATCAACAGCCAGCCCTGGCAGCGTAGAAGAAACCACTAATTCCGCTGTCCGAAATCCGCGCGGCAGCTCACACTTCGACGTGGTGGATGACCTACACGCCCTTGCACCTGTTTTGGGATGGATCGGAGGCTGTCTACCTATTCTTCGTCTTGAGCGGCTATGTCCTGGTGCTTCCAATCATCAGGAAAGGGCGAAGCAGGGCGGGTTGGGTTGCCTACTACCCTGCTCGTCTACTCCGGCTGTATCTGCCGGTCGCTGCCGCGGTGGGGTTCGCGTTTCTACAGTTCCTTCTCATTCCTCGGCGGACGGTAGCCAACGGCAGCTTGTGGCTGAATGCACACGACCAGCCCCTGAGCACCCGCCAGTTGCTTGGCGATGTCGTCCTCATTCGGGGCACAGACTGGCTAAACAGTGCCTTGTGGTCCCTGCGCTGGGAGGTCATCTTCTCCGTACTCCTACCACTGGTGATCCTCACAGTGTTCATTGGTCGCCGATGGTGGTGGGCGAAGCTGGCCGTTCTATTTGGCCTCATGCTGGTCGGTCTTCAAACAGAGCACCTAGCCCTCTTCTATTTGCCGATGTTTGGCGTCGGCGCTCTTTTGGCTCGCGGCCATTCGGGCCTGCATCGACTCGCGCTGCGTCTGCATACCCGAAGCTGGAGCCTATTGACAATTGCATCGCTGCTGCTGTTGAACTCCTATTGGAACCTCTTGGCGCTCGGTCAATCGCAGGCGTATGCGAACCTCCTTGGTCGGCCGCTGGCAGTCTTGGGGGCGTCATTGGCGATCTTCGTCGTTTCGGAGTGGTCGTCGGTGAGAATCCGCGCAGAGAAGCCTGTGCCGCAGTGGTTGGGGCAGCGCTCGTTCAGCCTGTATCTCGTCCACGAGCCAATCGTCGTATCAGTAGCACTTCTCCTAGGCGTGACATCCAATCCACTGCCAGTTCTCATCGTCGCTGTGCCAATCTCCCTGGTTGTGGCTGAGGTATTCTACCGTGTTGTCGAGAAGCCTAGTCATGCCCTGGCTCGGAATGCGGGACGCCTCACTGTTCGACGCCTTCGATGAGTCCGTAGACAGGGCCCGGTTTGCACCCCAGGATCCGTCAAGATTGGATAAGCCCCCGCCGTCTCATTGCGTTACGTGCGAATTGGAAGCGAGTCATGCGTACGACGCAACTCCCGTAGCTGATCGTCTCCCGGGAGACAGACCACACTCAGGCCCATCCGACTGATTGGGCTTGAGACGCGCTACTATCAAGCTTCCAGTTCTGAGATGTTTGGTGCCACGCCTCCGCCACAGGACGAGTTGACACCGTTCTAACCGAGTTCTCAATACAGGGCTGCAAAGATCTACTCCTACTGGGTGACGCGCAACTATCGCGAGGCGTACGGCATGTTCGCCGTGAACGGCATTCTCTTCAATCACGAGTCTCCCCGTCGGGGCAAAACCTTTGTCACTCGCAAGATCGCGCGCGCGGTGGCGCGGAGAGCGGCCGGCAAGCAGGAAGACTTGGGCGACTTCAATCGGTCGTCGCAACACCTCGATCACGGAGGTTTGCGATGGGACGCGGTGGGAAGCACATATCGAAAGCGCCAGAGAGTGCGCGGCGACAACGCCGCCACGGAGTCGTTCTTTGCCCTGCTGCAGAAAAACGTCCTCGACCGGCAGCGCTGGTCCACCCGCGAAGACCTGCGCCTCGCGATGGTCTTCGGGATCGAGCGCACCTACCACCGGCGGCGCCGCCAGCGCCGCCTCGGCAAACTCACCCCCATCGAGTTTGAGACAATAAACGTGGCCCTCAAAGCCGCGTGAAACCACTAACCCTTTGAGTCAACTGAACTCGGGGCAGTCCCACGCGAGCAATGTGGTGTCCGAACTTCACATCGCGGCGGCCGAAGAGTCGGCCGCGCTACGTGAGCCGGTGGTTTCTCGCTACTTCGGAGAGCACACCTCAGGGGCGAGTATGCAACGTTGGCTCAATGTGGCATCGGCCGTCGTGAACGAGCGCACACACAAGTCCGAGTAGGGGTGTACTAGCGGTCGTCACCAATCAGCTGCGCAAGGTAGGTTCCGTACCCGGACTTCTGGAGAGACGCGGCACGCTCGCCGAGTTCACTATCGGACAGCCACCCTTGACGCCAAGCAATTTCCTCCGGCGAGCCGATGGAAAGGCCCTGGCGGTGCTGGACGGACTGCACAAACGAGCCCGCCTCGATCAACGACTCGAATGTTCCAGTGTCCAGCCACGCCGTCCCACGCGGGAGGATATCGACCTCAAGGCGGCCCTGGTCCATGTAGTGCCTGTTGACGTCAGTGATCTCATACTCGCCTCGCGCGGACGGCGCAAGGTTCTGTGCAATCTCGATCACATCGTTGTCGTAGAAGTACAGTCCGGGTACCGCATAGTTGGACCGCGGGTGCTCGGGTTTTTCTTCAAGCGAAAGCGCCCGGCCGGAGTCGTCGAACTCCACCACTCCATACGCGGTGGGATCGGAAACACGGTACGCGAACACCGCGGCACCGTCGATGTCTGCGAATCGCGACAACTGTGAACCCAGCCCTGGTCCATAGAAGATGTTGTCTCCGAGCACAAGCGCCACAGCATCGTCGCCAATGAAGTCGGCGCCAATGACAAATGCCTGCGCCAGTCCGTTCGGCACTTCCTGCACCGCGTACGTGATCTCAATCCCGAACTGTGACCCGTCACCCAACAATCGCGTGAAGTGGGGGCTGTCGTGGGGTGTCGTGATGATCAGTACCTCGCGGATTCCCGCAAGCATCAAGGTCGACAGAGGATAATAGATCATCGGCTTGTCATAAACCGGGACCAACTGTTTGGACACACCCATCGTGATGGGGTGAAGCCGGGTGCCTGAACCGCCAGCAAGAATAATGCCCTTCATAGCGCTCCCTACCGACCTAACTGTGCGTATGCGTTCTCGGTGAGCTCCTTATGAGACCTCCACCAAGCTTCATTTTCACGGTACCAGTCGATCGTCTGGCGCAATCCCACTCGGAAATCTCCGTACTGCGGGGTCCATCCCAGCTCCTTGCGCGTCGCTTCGGCATCAATGGCGTAACGCATGTCGTGCCCGGGACGATCATTGACGTGCTCGAAGTCATCGGGCTCATGGCCCATCTCCGCAAGAATCATCTCGATGACGGTTTTGTTATCGAGTTCGCCATCGGCGCCGATCAAATAGGTTCGGCCCGGTTCACCCTTCTCGATGATTGCCCACACGGCCTCGTTGTGATCGTCTACGTGAATCCAATCACGCACATTGAGCCCCGCGCCGTACAGCTTGGGACGCTGTCCATCGATGAGGTTGGTGATTTGCCGCGGGATGAACTTCTCGACGTGTTGACGGGGTCCGTAATTGTTCGAGCAGTTCGACAACGTAGCGGTGACATCGAAAGAACGTCCCCAAGCACGCACCAATAGGTCTGACGCCGCCTTTGAGGCGGAGTAAGGGGACGATGGGTTGTATGGCGTCGCTGGAGTAAATTTCGCGGGGTCATCCAATTGCAGGTCGCCGTAAACCTCGTCGGTCGACACATGATGGAGCCTTGTCCCGGTGCGCCGGCATGCCTCAAGCAAAGTGAAAGTTCCCACGATATTGGTCGTGATAAACGGCGACGGATCGTTGAGCGAATTGTCGTTGTGGCTCTCGGCGGCGAAATGCACGACTACGTCAGTGGCTGCGACAAGGTCCTCCACCACGGACGCGTCGGAGATATCGCCTTCCACCACCGTGAGGCGAGGATCCTCCGGCAAGGATGCCCTGTTGCCCGCGTACGTCATCGAGTCCAGGACGGTCACATGGTGATCAGGACGCGTCGCAAGGGTCAGGTGGACAAAGTTGGAACCTATGAATCCGGCTCCTCCAGTGACAAGTATGTTCACAGTGAATCTCTCCAGGCTCGTGCTTGCGCGGCGGTGGGAAGCTGGCCGTTCGCCTGTGCCTCGGCGAGGTTTGGCGCGGCGGCGTCTTTGCCTGACAGTTGGTACTCAAGCGCCGTTCCGTCACGCCCCAACGTAGGCCATTCGATGCCGATGGCGGGGTCAAGGGGGTTGACTTCGTGTTCGCGCCCCGGGGCGTACGGGGTGGAGCATAGATACGTCACGGTGGAGCGGTCCTCCAACGATAAGAAGGCGTGGCCCAAGCCTTCTGAAATATAGATGGCGCGACGGTCCACATCGTCGAGCAGTACCGAATCCCAATGGCCAAAAGTGGGGGAACCCACACGAAGGTCAACCACCACGTCGAGCACCGCTCCGGAGGGACAGGTCACAAACTTGGCTTGGCCGGGAGGAACGTCGGCGAAGTGAATCCCCCGCAAGACGCCAGCGTTGGAAACCGACATATTCGCCTGAGCAAAGTTGAATGAGTGACCCGTAGCCCCCTCAAAGGCGGCGTCCTTGAACCACTCCAGGAACACCCCTCGCTCATCACCAAAATGTTGGGTGTCAATTTGCCAAGCGCCTTCAACGCCAAGTGGGCGAAATTCCATAATCAAACCTCCACAGATCCCCGTTCATCCTACCCGGAGCGCCCGTTAGTCTGGAGCCATGAAACCCCAAACTCAGACGTGGCTCGTGCTTGGCGCGGGCGGCATGCTTGGCACAGATATGGTGGCTGTGGCCCGCGAGCGAGGACACGACGTTGTTGCCGCGAACCGGGAACACACCGACGTCGCGGATCCTCATGCGCTGGCCGCCGCCGTCACCGGTGTGGATGTAGTGGTGAATTGCTCCGCGTACACCGCGGTTGATGAAGCAGAAGCTCACGAAGCGGACGCCCACCTACTAAACGCGGTGGCACCAGAACTCATCGCACGCGCCTGCGTCGGGGCCGGTTCCCGGCTCGTCCATGTGTCGACAGACTATGTTTTCGCCGGTGACGCAACCGAGCCATACGCTGAAAACTCTGAGCGAGCGCCGATTTCGGCCTATGGCCGCACCAAGGCGGAGGGTGAACGTCGCGTCGAGGCGTCAGGTGCTGATGCGCTCATCGTTCGAACAGCATGGCTCTACGGTGAGCACGGGGCTTCCTTCCCCAAAACGATTGCGCGCATCTCTCGGGAGCACGAAGAAATCAGCGTAGTCGACGATCAGCATGGACAACCCACCTGGACTATGGACCTGGCAGACCTCATCGTGCGCCTCGTTGATGCAGATGCTCCCGCAGGGATCTACCACGGCACATCCTCAGGTGAGACGACGTGGTTTGGATTCGCTCAAGAGGTCGTCAACGAGATTGGCGCCAATACGCGCGTTCTCTCCACTGACTCCAATGCGTACAAGCGACCCGCACCCCGGCCCGCTTGGTCTGTGCTGGACCATGCTGCCTTGGGCCGCACAGGGGTCAAGCCGATCGGTGATTGGCGGCAACGGTGGCTGGTGGCGGCACAAGCCATCAAGTTCTAGAACTGAAGTGTCACGGGAAGTACGCGTCCATCGGCTTGGGGTTCGCGATGTTCCGTCACCTACGCGAGGCAAACCGAACTTTGTGGGCGCCCGCTAGGCCAGCCGCTCCCCCATTCGCTTCCCGACTCCAAATCCCTCGGTGAGGTCGCGCAACCGCACAGCAACTCGCCCCGCGCTCGCACCATCGACGAAATCGTGGTGCAAGCGCTTCTTGAAGTAGTACTCATCAGTCATGTCTCGCTGGAAAACCTCTTCTAGAGCGTAAACAAGTTCCGAACTCGTCGACACCACTGGTCCCGGAAGCACCTCCTCCATAGAGGTCCGGCGGCCCAGCCGTCCGTCCAAGTCCGAAGACTCCGGAATGAGCGCAACAATCGGACGATCTGTCACGAGGAAGTCCACGAGCGCACTCGAGTTGTCTGATACCAGAACCTCGGCTACCCGGAAGAGGCTTTCCGTGTGAGTGAACTGAGACGCGGACAAGTCAAGTACCGGAATGTAGCCGAACATCTCAGGCAGAGAAGAGGACGCCGCGGCACCACTCAGGCGAACTCCCAATACGCAATCATTTTGAAGTAGCCAGGCGGCAAGCCAAGCGAGATTCTCGGGAGACAACTGCAACAAGTCCGTTCGGTTCCTCACCACAGCGAGCAATAGCCGCCGGCCCGCCAGGAGTCCTCTTAGCCGCTCCAGCTCTTCACCCATATGGGTCGGCAAACTATCCTCTGTTTTGAGAATCAAGTCCGTCCGGGGAGACCCAGTATTCCATACTTGGTGAAACGACATTGGGTAGTGCTGTGTCGCGGACACCAGCATCCCGACTTTGGAGGACGCGACAATCGCCCGGAATTGCTCGCCTTGAACCAAGAGTCCCTGAACGGAATCCAGGTTCACTACCCCCTCGACCAAATCGGTGCTACCAAGATGGATAATATTGTGGACCTCCCCAGACACGGGGAATTGTGCCTCGGACGCTAGATCCTCGTTGACGAGGATGTTGCCTGCCTGCAGGAGGCAACCCTGTCCGGCCACGCTCTCGAGGGCAATGACGTCCACGTTGACCCCTTCGACGTCGACCAATTTGTGGCGAGTAAGTACCGCCTTCTTGATCCCCGCATCGTCCTTGACCGCTTCGTAAACAGCGCGGGAGCTGCCTGTGAACTCACCTGAGACTGGGTCCACTAGGAACACCCATAGTGACGCAATCTTTGACGTACGACTATCCACCCGCCGAAAATCGGCACGAGAAAGGATCTCTTCCGGCACGTGGTTCGTCAGTGGATCCTCGAGTGCGGCCCCGTCACGATCAAGAAGTGCATCTAACGTCGCTTCATCGACAATCCTGTTCAGATTACGTTCGAACTGATCGACCTTCGCCTGCGGGGCCTTCTCTACGATGCGATCTTTCCAGTTCGCGAGGCCGCGCAGCCCGAAGGGATTCGACGCGAGCAGATTTCGCTTCAGCAACGGAAAGCCCTGATCCAGCATGCGGAAGTACCAGCCGTTGTACATCGGATGGAAGGGATAGAGCGTAGTGATGAAGGTATCGAACATATGACCGTGATGAAGCAGCCACCTCGTGAGCCCGACTTCGTACTTGAATATGACCTTGTGTTTCTTGTCCTGCATAGTGACTGAGCCGAGATAGCGACGGAACTCAGGATCTTGGATCACGGGCGTGCGATAGGCCAGGAAGTACGACGCAATGTGAAAGTCGTACCGATAGTCATCTTCGAATCTGTCGACCATCGTGTAGCGCGCCGAATCCATGGGGATAGGAGTCCGGAACAGCTCCTCAGCAACTCTGCGGGTCCGTCCGGCCTCCTTGGTAGATTGAAGGCCCCACCAATCGCAGGCACGCTCATCCATCTCGCGGAAAACCTCGTCAAGAGGACGTAGGAGGTAGCACGAGTCATTGACCAAAAGCAGCTCGTCGTACGACTCTATGGTCGCCCAGCCCACCTGTTCCGCAAGTCGCTTGTAAGAACCAAAGTCATACTCGCCATGACGTTTAGCCCAGGCGCCAACGGTGACATCCGCAAGTTTCGCTAGCTCAGCATCCGCCATATCGGAATCCGCCAGATAGTACACATCCGCGAACCTTGACAACTCCCGCAAATAATCCACGACGTAATCGTCGACTATCCCGTCCGCGTCATACGCAGCGAACAAACACACCCGCCGCACAACCTGGCCGTCATCCCAACGGTGCCCATCACTCAAGTGCCTTGACGGGAACCGGCTGGGACGTGTAGAGAGGTCCTGAAACTTGCCCTCCCGCTCGTAGTGCGCAAGAGGCATGACGCTCTCAACGCCGAGGTCTAAGTTCTTCGACCAATACCACCAGGTATCAAAGAGCGCCGACGGATTACGCAGCTCCTTCCACCCATACTCGCAATAGTGCTGGAGCGGATTCATCACACGAACCGCGGGATTCGCACGCAAGTAGTACTTCGTATCAAACATCTTTGACGGATTAAGCCCGTCGGCCGCACCCACGTTCACATAATGCTCAATAGGATCCTCATCCGGCGCAAGCCCCGGAACTTGCGAACGATAAAACTCCTCATCAAACACGCCAGACAGCGCAATAGACTCAACAGAAGTCATTCTCCTCATGCTGAGGTTTCCGTATACTGTCGTGTACCACTTTCTGCGGTCTAGGGCCGGCACCAAGTCGATATCGTCACTTATCGCGATTCTTTTTTTAGTGTTCAATCCGGTTGCGCCCGCGAAATAGAAATCGATAACGTCGCTTCCCAACGCCTTGAACTGCTCTGGGTCGATTAACGCTTCCCACGTAGGCGCATGACCCACCAGCGGGAAGCTCAAAGCAATTTCCGTCCGCCGCCCCTGGGCAACAACGCGGGTGCTGCCCTCGCCGGCCATTTCGACTTCTAGTCGCCACCCCATACCTTCTTCAGAGATAGAGACGAGAACAGGTTCCCGATCGGACTGCATTCTTGTGTCGCTCAAGTCTCGTCCTTTGCTAAATCCGCCAGTGTAGTATCCAAGGCTGGCATCCCGTCAGGCCTCACGCTGGCCAGACCAGGTGCCTAGGCCATGTGTCTCACCTAGTGCACGGATCCTTTCGACTACTCGCGTGGAGCTGTTAGCGTCAACGTAGTCGTGGAGGAGGCTGCGTTGCAGACTGAAGTCGGACACATTCGCGCCATCGAAAATACCAGTCAGCGCCTCGCGTAGCTCACCAAAGTCCTTGGCGATTGGGCCCGGGAAAACCTGATCGAGCTCGTAGAACGAGCCACGCTCGACCTCATATAGCTCCAGGTCGAATGCAAAGCTAACGGCAGCTTTTCCCGTAAGCATATAGTCGACGAACGCGCTCGAGTAGTCCGTAATAAGAACCTCGGCGATCCGATAGAGCATCTCGGGGTGAACGAACTCTGCGTCTGACAGGTCCAACATGGGCAGGTGGGCGAGTTGCGAACCGTATACCTGGGCGCTATCTGCCATGTGCTCACGCAAGCCGAGTACGCAGTTGTTTGTCTCAAGCCATTCGGACAACCACTCCACCTCATGGTCGTCGAACCGATAGTGGCCCTGGTCCTGAGAGTTGCGGAATGTAGGCATAAAGAGCACGAGCCGACGCCCGGCTACGAGACTGCGCAACTTAGCTAGCTCGGCGGCTAGATCGGGCGCGAGGTCCTGCTCGTCTTGCAGAATGAAGTCGTTGCGAGGCAAACCGGTATTCCACACCTGCTGGCTCGTCAGCGGGAAGAATGCTGCCGCCATCGCGAGAGAGTCCACCTTCGACGACGCGATGACCGCGCGGTACTGAGCATGTTCGCGAGCTGCACCAGCAAGTGCGTGCTTAAAGTCCTCGGACACGTATGCGATTCGCTTGAACGGCACGCCGTGCCACAGCTGAATGATGTTGTGGAGCCCAGCAGACACTGGATACACGGCGTTCAACGCCACGCTGTGCCTGATGAGAATCACACCTGAACGCATCAGGAGATACTGTCCCTCGGGGCTCTCCAACGGGACCACATCAACATTGACACCGTCGACCACAATGTCTTTAGAGCGGGTCAGAACTACTTTTCGAATCGACGGGTCGTTCTTGACTTGCTCGAAGATCGCGCGCTCATTGCCCGAAAAGTTGTGCGTGTAAGCACAAACGGGAAAGGCCCACCAATTGGCATGCTTTGGACTTCGTCTGTCAGCTAGTACAAAATTGGGGTTCGTGAGCAGCTTTTCGTGTACCGGGAGGTCTTCCACACCCTCCTCGGTGCCGATCCACAAGTTCTCCCGAAGTGTTTCTGGCTCAGCGACTCGCAGCAAGTTGCGTTCGAACGATTCAACGTCCGCAGTGGGAACCTTCTCCAAGAGCAGCTTCTTCCATTCGTGGAGGCGCGGTACGTGGTAGTGGTTCGAGGTGAGAAAGAATCGCTTGAATAGTGGAAAGCCTTCATCGAGTAGTCGGAAGTACCACTGCGTAAAGACCGGGTGGAACGGGTAAAGCTTCGTCACGAAAGTATCGAACGAGTGCCCGTGCTGCAACAGCCACCTGGTGAGGCCGATCTCATATTTTTGGATGAGTATCTGCTTGTTTCTCTGAGCGGTAACAGAACCTAGGTAGCGGCGGAACTCAGGGTCTTGAATCACAGGCGTGCGATAGGCCAGGAAGTACGACGCCATGTGGAAGTCGTACCGATAGTCATCTTCGAATCCGTCGATCATCGAGTAGCGCACAGACTCCATCGGAATCGGGTCCCGGAAGAGCGCTTCCGCTGCCCGGCGATTCGCCCCGATGCCTTTGGTTGCTTGAAGGCCCCACCAATCGCAGGCACGCTCATCCATCTCGCGGAAAACGTCATCGAGAGGACGTAGGAGGTAGCACGAGTCATTGACCAAAAGCAGCTCGTCGTACGACTCTATGGTCGCCCAGCCCACTTCTTCTGCAAGTCGCTTGTAAGAACCAAAGTCATACTCGCCATGACGTTTAGCCCAGGCGCCAACGGTGACATCCGCAAGTTTCGCTAGCTCAGCATCCGCCATATCGGAATCCGCCAGATAGTACACATCCGCGAACCTTGACAACTCCCGCAAATAATCCACGACGTAATCGTCGACTATCCCGTCCGCGTCATACGCAGCGAACAAACACACCCGCCGCACAACCTGGCCGTCATCCCAACGGTGCCCATCACTCAAGTGCCTTGACGGGAACCGGCTGGGACGTGTAGAGAGGTCCTGAAACTTGCCCTCCCGCTCGTAGTGCGCAAGAGGCATGACGCTCTCAACGCCGAGGTCTAAGTTCTTCGACCAATACCACCAGGTATCAAAGAGCGCCGACGGATTACGCAGCTCCTTCCACCCATACTCGCAATAGTGCTGGAGCGGATTCATCACACGAACCGCGGGATTCGCACGCAAGTAGTACTTCGTATCAAACATCTTTGACGGATTAAGCCCGTCGGCCGCACCCACGTTCACATAATGCTCAATAGGATCCTCATCCGGCGCAAGCCCCGGAACTTGCGAACGATAAAACTCCTCATCAAACACGCCAGACAGCGCAATAGTCTTAGCGGGCGAGACATGGCTGACCATCAAATGACCGGCCGCACTCTGGTGCCAATCCCACAAGGAGCGAGCGTCAGACCCAAGAACAGTGCCCGGTCCAACGATCAGACGCAGGCGCAACATGGCGCCGCTAAGTTCCGAACTCGTAACGAAAGCATCGCAAGGCTGCGCGCCGAGGGGCGAAAGGTCATCGTCACAAAACGTGACGTCCGAGTCGGCCGAGAGTGAGAGGCCCACCGTGCGCCCGGACTTTTGAGCGCGAAGCACGAGTTTGCGGTGCGCGTAGGTTGCTGGAGCATCTTTGAGCGTAAGTATCCACTCAGAACCCGCCGCGTCAACCCCTTCAAGGATTGGCGCCTCTGTGACGCCGCCCCGCACATCCGCTACCTTCACGCTGAGATTGCCTTTGCGGGTCGCGTACCAACTCGTCTTGCGCCGTGGCACCGGGCCGAGTTCTCGTTCAAACTGATCGGGGTCTACTAGCACTCGGCGGCGCACCGCCATGCGCCCTGGCTCGGAGATCTCGATCCACAGATCGAGAGTCGCACTGCCGAAGAACTTCAGCGTCGAGAAGGCAAGGTCGACCTCAGCGACACTATCTCCAATGGTCATGGGCAGAATCAGCTCGTTCAGTGACTTGCGTTCAACCAGTGCGAGCCGCGCCTCAGTGAAAGATCGATCACTGCGAGTTTGGACTGCAAGACTCGCGCCATCGCGGCGTCTCGCAATGCGCACCACGTTCCATTCAGCAATGTCCACGCTATGAATGCTCCGACGCTTTCGCCCCAGACTAAGCAGCCGCGATACTCGCTGGGTTGCTACGCTCATTGTTGGTACTCCAATTGCTCGTTATGCGGGCAGTTTATCCGTAGCAAGAATACCGGACCGTAGGATCGACGGTTCCGACCAAATCCTCGTGGCTTGCTTCAGTGAACGAAGAGTTCAGGGAAACCTGAAACGTCCCAGCCCTGTGCCTAAACATGGAGCCCGTAGTCGACGAACTTGACGCCCTGTATTCCGTGACCCTGTTGATCTTTGACGATAGGCGAGTGCGGGAGCGCGTCGCTCGAACTCAGCAGTTGCTAACTCACCGTCCGTCGGTGGCCGGGCGTCGCCACGAATCGTTGAAGAAACCCGTGTGGTGACCGGGAGATGGGCAAGGCTATCCGGAGCGCCCACGTTCAAGTTCACCAGCTTTCCACTCGAAGAGTGGCACGGCCACTCAAAGCAGTCCGAGTTCCTTCACAGCGTCGCGCTCCTCTACGAGCTCCGCAACAGAGACATCAATCTTCTCGCGCGCGTAATCGTCAACCGACAGCCCCTGAACGATCTCCCACTTTCCACCAACGGACTTCGCTGGGAACGAGCAGACCAGGCCTTCGGGCACTCCGTACGAGCCGTCAGACGGGGTCGCGACCGACGTCCACTCGCCTTCAGGCGTCCCGTTCACCCAGTTGTTCACGTGCTCGATGGCAGCGTTCGCGGCCGAGGCTGCGGACGATGCTCCACGGGCCTCGATAATCGCGGCGCCACGCTTGGCGACGGTGGGCACGAACGTGTCGCGCACCCAAGACTCGTCACCAATCACTTCGACCGCGGAGCGGCCGCCGATGGTCGCGTGAGCGATGTCCGGGTACTGCTTGGCGGAGTGGTTACCCCACACGGTGACGTTCTTGACGTCGCTCACCGGCACGCCGGACTTCTGCGCCAACTGTGCCAGCGCGCGGTTGTGGTCCAGGCGCATCATCGCGTTGAAGCGTTCTGCTGGCACGTCGGGAGCATTGGCCGCTGCGATGAGTGCGTTCGTGTTCGCGGGGTTGCCCACCACGAGAATGCGCACGTCGTCCGCTGCGCCATCGTTGATGGCCTTGCCCTGCGGGCCGAAGATGCTGCCGTTAGCGGCGAGCAGATCGCCGCGCTCCATACCTGGGCCACGCGGGCGAGCGCCCACGAGCAGTCCGATGTTGGCACCCTCGAACCCGGCAACGGGGTTGTCGTAGATGTTGATCTCGTTCAGAAGTGGGAAGGCGCAGTCCTGGAGCTCCATCGCGGTGCCCTCAGCAGCCTTCACTCCCTGAGGGATCTCGAGCAGGTTCAGGTTGACCCGGACGTCGGGGCCCAAGAGGTGGCCCGAGGCGATGCGAAAGAGCAACGCATAGCCAATCTGGCCTGCCGCTCCGGTGACGGTGACGTTCACGATGTTCGACATCTGCGTATCTCCTAGGCGAGGCGAGCGGCGAGGTTCTCGTCCAGCGCCGCGAGGAAGTTTTCGGTGGTCAGGAAATTCTGCTCGGTCCCCACAAGTAGGGCGAGGTCCTTGGTCATCTTGCCGCTTTCAACGGTCTTGATGACGACGTCCTCAAGGGTCTCCGCGAAAGAGATCACTGCAGGGGTGCCATCCAACTTGCCGCGGTGCTTGAGTCCACCGGTCCACGCGAAGATCGACGCGATGGGGTTGGTCGACGTGGGCTTGCCGGCCTGGTGCTGACGGTAGTGGCGCGTCACGGTGCCGTGAGCTGCCTCGGCCTCGACGGTCTTGCCGTCTGGCGTCATCAGTACGGAGGTCATGAGGCCCAGCGAGCCGAAGCCCTGCGCCACGGTGTCCGACTGCACGTCGCCGTCGTAGTTCTTGCAGGCCCAGACGTAGCCGCCTTCCCACTTCATCGCTGCGGCGACCATGTCGTCGATCAGGCGGTGCTCGTAGGTGAGTCCCGCTGCGGCGAACGCCTCGGCATACTCGGCGTCGAACACTTCCTGAAACAGGTCCTTGAACTGGCCATCGTAGGCCTTCAGGATCGTGTTCTTGGTGCTCAGGTACACCGGGTAGTTGCGCTTGAGCCCGTAGGCGAACGATGCGCGGGCAAAGTCGCGGATCGAGTCGTTGAAGTTGTACATCCCCATGGCGACTCCGCCAGCTTCGGGATACGTCACCACTTCCTGGTGGATGGGCTCGGACCCATCTTCCGGCGTGAACGTCATCGTCAACGTGCCGGCGCCGGGAACCTTGAAGTTCGTGGCCTTGTACTGGTCGCCGAACGCGTGGCGGCCGATGATGATCGGCTTGTTCCAGCCGGGGACAAGCCGGGGGATGTTAGAGATGATGATGGGCTCGCGAAAAACGACGCCGCCAAGAATGTTGCGGATCGTGCCGTTGGGCGACACCCACATCTTCTTGAGACCAAACTCCTCCACCCGCGCCTCATCGGGCGTAATGGTGGCGCACTTGACGCCAACGCCGTGCTTCTTAATGGCATGCGCGGCGTCAATCGTGATCTGGTCGTCAGTAGCGTCACGCGACTCGATGCTCAGGTCGTAATACTCAAGATCAATGTCGAGGTACGGGTGGATCAGGCGATTCTTAATGAACTGCCAGATGATGCGAGTCATCTCGTCACCATCGAGTTCAACAACCTTGCCAACGACTTTGATCTTGTCCATGCGTGAGCACTCCTCATTGAATCCAGGGATTTGTCTTACCTTCTAGGGTAGTCCACGCACACCGGCACGGGGTCGCGCATGAGACTGAAGTCCCAGGCTGCCTGTGACGGTAGAAACGCGCACCGCTTGGGCCGCGTCGCGCGCCACCGCCTGAGCGCCGTGCCAGTATTCATGTAGGGCGGATGCCCGCCGGTTACCTAGGGAGGAAACCATGGCCGAAGAGGCTACGCAGTCCGATGCTGCAATTGTTGATGTAGAAACTGAAGAAGTCCTTGAGGATCAACTCATCGACGAGATTTGGGTCAAGGACCCCTCCGGCCCCACCCTGTTTGCCCGGCTCGGCGCAGAAGTCGCCGGCACATTCCTGCTCGTCGCGATGGGAGTCGGCACCGCCCTGTTCCTCAGCGTGGGAACTAACGGCACGCTCACCACAGGACTCGCCTTCGGTGCGGCCGTCGTCATCGGCGCAGTCGCATTCGGCCACATCTCGGGTGCTCACTTCAACCCCGCGATCACCATCGGTGCCTGGATTTCAGGTCGCTTTCCGGGCCGTGACGTAGCTCCCTTCATCCTTGCCCAGCTCGTGGGCGCGACGATCGCCGGTGGCGTGCTCTACGCCATCACCGCGTCGAACCCTCAGATCGACGACGCCCATGGTTACATGACTACGGGTGCCAATATGTTCGGCGCCACCACCGCGGGCCAGTGGGGCCTAGCGGCAGCCATCCTGGTCGAGGTCATCGCGACCGGAATCCTGGTCCTTGCTGTCCTGGCCGCCACCACCGTGCGCGCCGCCAAGGCAACGGCTCCATTCGTGATTGGCCTCGCGCTGGCCTTCGTGATGGTGTGGGCCATCCCGGTCACCAACGGCGCAGTGAACCCGGCACGTGCCACCGGCATCGCGCTGTTCGCAGGTACTGAGCCGCTCACGCAGCTCTGGGTCTTCTGGGTCGCACCCATCGTGGGTGCAGCCATTGTGGGTCTGCTGTTCCGTGCCTTCGGTTCGGAAGACGACATCGAGATCGTGGAAGTCTTCGAGGACTAGATTCCCCTCGAAACCCCAAACCGGAGGGGCCCGGTCGCTGATGCGACCGGGCCCCTCCTGTTTGCTCGCGAGACAGTCCGCCACTGCGACGGCGCCTTGACTCTTAACCCAGCGGCGTGGCGTAGGCCAAGAACAACAACGCCAGCCCGAGCGCCCCGAGCATCGCCACGTCCACGGCGCGGCGCCGCACGGCGAAGGCCTTCTGCGCCGGCATCACCACGCGGGCGACCGCTCCCCCAAGAGCGAGGGCGCCGAACAGGAAGACCGCCACTTGGACGTCCACCAGCCAGGCAATGGCGACGATGGCGAACGACACGACGACCGCGCCCACCGCTAGCGGCTCGGGAACCAATCTAAGTTTTTTGAGTGGCATGAGTAGAGGGTGCGCCGTCCAATCGGGCTTGGGGTGCTCGTGTTAGTGGAAGAAGTGCCTGGTACCGGTGTGATAAAGCGTGATGCCAGCCGCGTTGGCGGCGTCGATGACCTCCGCGTCACGCATCGAACCACCGGGCGAAACCACGGCGCTGACTCCTGCGTCAATCAGCACCTGCAGCCCATCCGCGAACGGGAAGAAGGCGTCCGATGCCGCGACGGCTCCGTGAGCACGCTCCGCACCGGCGCGCTGCACTGCGAGACCGCACGAGTCAACACGGTTCACCTGACCCATGCCGATGCCTACTGCGGCGCCGTCCTTGGCCAGCAGAATCGCGTTCGACTTCACCGATCGGCACGCGCGCCAGGCAAAATCCAGATCAGCGAGCAGGGCGTCCGAGGCGGGCTGCCCGGCGACGAGGTGCCAGTGGGCTGGGCTATCGCCTGGTGCGTCAATCGTGTCAGCCTGCTGGACCAGTAGCCCACCGGTGATGCGACGCATCTCCGTCAGCATCGGCGCAGGGTCAATCTCAAGAATTCGGAGGTTCTTCTTGCGGCTCAGAATCTCGACAGCCTCGGCCTCAAACGCGGGGGCGATGACCACTTCCGTGAAGATCTCCGCCATCTGCGCTGCGGCCTCGGCGGTGACGATGCGGTTCGACGCGATCACGCCGCCAAAGGCAGAGATAGGGTCCGTCTGGTGCGCACGGCGATGCGCCTGCGCGATCGACTCCCCCACCGCGATTCCGCAGGGGTTGGCGTGCTTAATCACGGCGACCGCGGGACGGGTGTGATCGTACGCCGCGCGCACTGCCGCATCGGCATCGATGTAGTTGTTGAACGACATCTCTTTGCCGTGCAGCTGGCGCGCGTGAGCGATGCCACCCGACTGCTGCGGGTCGGTGTACACGGCGGCGGCCTGGTGCGGGTTCTCGCCGTAACGCAGCGAGCTCTTGCGCACGAACGATGCCCCGGTCCAGACGGGGAAAACGGAGTCATCCTCTTCCGGCGCCACAACCTCGCTCATCCACGACGCGACGTGCAGGTCGTAATCGGCGGTATGGCGGAACGCAGTGGCGGCGAGGCGCTTGCGCTCGGCCAAGGTAAATCCACCAGCGACCACCGCGGACACCACATCGTCGTACTTAGTCGGGTCCACGACGACGGCGACGGACGGGTGGTTCTTGGCAGCGGCGCGCACCATGGAAGGCCCGCCGATGTCGATCTGCTCCACGACGTCGTCCTGCGCGGCGCCGGAGGCAACCGTGTCCGCGAACGGGTAGAGATTGACGACAACCAGGTCGAAGGCCTCAATGCCAAGCTCTTCGAGCTGGCTCACGTGATCAGCCAGGCGGCGGTCCGCGAGGATGCCGGCGTGAACGCGCGGGTGCAGGGTCTTGACGCGTCCGTCCAGGCACTCGGGGAAGCCAGTGACGTCCTCAACCTTGGTGACGGCGACGCCCGCAGCGGCGATGCGCGACGCGGTCGAGCCGGTCGAGACCAGGGCGACTCCCGCATCGGCGAGACCGCGGGCGAGTTCCTCCAGTCCGGTCTTGTCGTAGACGGAGATGAGTGCGCGGCGCACCGGTTGGCGTTCAGACATTACATACCTTCCTTGGCGGGCCCCACCCTGACGGTGCGCCCTTCGACGGTCCATCCTCCGCGGGCCATACGGCCCACGGTCGTCGCGACCAGGTCGCGCTCCACATCTTTGATGCGCTCATGCAAAGAATCTTCGGTGTCATTGTCCCAGACATCGACCGCCGTCTGCGCGACGATCGGGCCCGTATCGATGCCTGCGTCCACGATGATCACGGTGCATCCGGTCACCTTCGCGCCTCCCGCGAGCGCGTCGCGAACGCCGTGGGCGCCGGGGTATGACGGCAGCAACGCGGGGTGAGTGTTGACGATGCGGCCACCAAAGCGCTCGAGCGTCGCCTCCCCCACGATTTTCATGAAGCCAGCGAGCACCACCAGATCGGGAGAGAACGATGCGATGGTTCGCGCCAGCGCTTGGTCCCAGGTGGGTCGGTCGGGAAAGTCGCTCAGCGCGACTACCGCGGTGGGGATGCTGGCCGCGCGTGCGACGTCGAGTCCCACGATGTCGGGGCGGTCGGCGATCACCGCGGCGATGTGCGCTCCAAAGCCAGCATTGCGACTCGCCTCTTCGATGGCGGCCATAATGGAACCCGTGCCTGAGATCAGGACCACAAGGGCCTGCGAATTAGCGGGTCGGCGCACGGCTGGGGTCTCGCTCCGGTTTGTCACAGGCCGAGCCTATCGGCATGCTAGAGCCCATACCTATCAAGGGAGCCGCGTGACCGACGAACCAAAGCAGCCTTCAGAGCCCACTCCTCGTGGCACCATCTACACCCGATGGTTCATGGGCGGGCTGCTCGTAACGATCCTGCTGTACTTCTTGTCCATTCCGTATCTGTATTTCACCTTGCTGACGGCTCCCGCCACGATCGTCATGGCGATCCTGGCACTCGTGGCTACCCGCACGCAAGAAAAGGCCTCCGGACTGCGCGTGGGGCTCGCGCTCGGCATCTTCGTCTCCGGCATGTCGATGTTGCTCGCGGTCGGCATGTGGGTGTTCCAGGACATGTACATCGAGCTGGGCGAGTGCCAGGACCGAGCTATCACCATCACCGCGCAAAACGAATGCCAGGCGGCGTATGACGCTGCCTACGAGGAGCAGCTACAGAAGTACGGGCTGACTACTCCTTAGCGGGAGCGTTTCTCGCGGCCAGGCGCGGCTTGACGATGCGCACCACCAGGTACTCGATACCGCCCAGCAATCCGTAGCCCGCAGCAGTGAGCCCCATCGCCACCAGCGCGACAGGTAGCCACGCGATGCCAACTTGCGTCATCCGGCCCGGCCCCAGCGACCCCGACGCGAGCATGCTCAGCGCCGCTACCACGACGCCGACGGCGCCCACTGCGATCGCCGAGCTGGTGAGGTCAGCCCAATCCAGGCGAAGCCTGCGCCGTAGGGCCAGGCGTGCCAGGACCGCCACGGCGATCAGCACCACCGGAGCCCACTCCAGAGCACCTCCCGCCGCGCCCGGCAGCGCACCAAGCAATGGCACGTCGGGGAGCGCGCCCATCTCAAGGGTGTGTGGCGAGTACAGGCTGTTCTGACCAACAATGAAACCCTGCCCCGTCAGCCACGCGAGCATCCACACCACAATGACCGGAACATAGACCGTCTCGGTAAGGGCGAGCAACGTGCCGCCCACCGCGTCGAGACCCAGGGACGATGCGGAGTTGGCTATCTGGTCGCGCCCCACCACCGCCCAGGCTACGGACGCGAGCGCGGCGACGAGCAGCATCAGCGCGAGCGTGCCTGACGCGAGCCGGAGGCCAACGCGTATCTGACCGGGAACGCGCACGAGCCACCCGAACTCGGCGCCGTGCGCACGCCAGATGCCCCAGGCCACCGACGGTGCCGCCATCATGACCGCAACTGCCGTCGCCGTGACGACCGCCGGCACGGCATCGGCGGACTTCGCGTACATCACCCCCGCGACCAGGGCGACGGTGCCGGCGTACGATGCCACCGCGATACCCCAACTCCCCCATGACCTGGTCGCGAAGCGCCTGGCGATAGCCACGATCATCGCCATCGAGATGAGGGTTAACCCTAGAGGGGCAACAGAGACCGTCGCCTGAGTAGTCGTCAGGGGTACGCCGTGGGCCAGTAACCAGAAGTGAGTGCCCACGCTCGCCGCGCCCGCCCAATCCACCGCGGTAGAGCCGTCCTCAGTGGGTGCCGATGCGGCAATGGTCAGCGAGGGTGCGATCACCATCAGCAAGGACAGCAACGCGGCCTGAGATCCCACCAGCACTCCGCCAAGCCACTCGGGGACTCCGGTGAGCGACTCGCTTACGCGCGAACGGGCGTCACGGAGGTCGCTGGTGAGGGAACGAGACATGGCTCTATGGTCGCGCGGGGGGGCGGGCAAACGCAGGAACGGCTCGCGCCAACCCGGTGATGGGTGACGCGAGCCGTTCCGTTGGCGCTTGCTTTTGAGCTAGCCGTTCAGGATGGCGCGCATGAGGTCCGCGGTCTCGGTGGGCGTCTTGCCTACCTTGACGCCGGCAGCCTCGAGAGCTTCCTTCTTGGCCTGAGCCGTTCCTGCGGAGCCGGAGACGATGGCGCCTGCGTGGCCCATGGTCTTGCCCTCGGGTGCCTCGAAGCCTGCCACGTAGCCCACGACGGGCTTGGTGACGTGATCCTTGATGTAGGCCGCGGCGCGCTCCTCTGCGTCGCCGCCAATCTCGCCGATCATGACGATCGCTTCAGTCTCCGGGTCCTCCTGGAAGGCCTTGAGGCAGTCGATGTGCGTGGTGCCGACGATGGGGTCTCCACCAATGCCGACCGCCGTGGTGAAGCCAATGTCGCGTAGCTCGAACATCATCTGGTACGTCAGCGTGCCGGACTTTGAAACGAGTCCGATCTTGCCTGCACCGGTGATATTCGCGGGGGTGATTCCCACGTTTGCCTGGCCGGGCGTGATCAGACCGGGGCAGTTGGGGCCGATCAGGCGCGTGCCCTTCTCGGTCGCGTAGGTGAAGAACTCGGCGGTGTCCTTGACGGGCACGCCCTCAGTAATAATGACCGCCAGAGGCATGCCAGCATCGACTGCCTCAACCACAGCCGCCTTGGTGAAGGGCGGCGGGACGAACAGGACGGAGACGTTTGCGCCGGTCTCGGCCATGGCATCGGCCACGGATCCGTAGACCGGAACCGATACCGTCTCGCCGTTAACGTCGAAGTCAACGGACGTGCCTGCCTTGCGGGGGTTCACGCCGCCCACAATCTTGGTGCCGGAGGCCAGCATGCGCGCGGTGTGCTTCTGACCCTCGGAGCCGGTCATGCCCTGCACGATGACCAAGGAGTCGGAATCAATAAAAATAGCCATGAGTGTGGGTCCTTTACGCGTTGGCCAGCTCGGCGGCCTTGGCCGCGGCGCCGTCCATGGTCTCGATAATGGTCACGAGCGGGTGGTTGGCGGCGGCGAGAATCTCGCGGCCCTCCTCCACCGAGTTGCCGTCGAGTCGCACGACGAGCGGCTTAGTCGCGGTATCACCCAGCGTCTCGAGCGCGCCGACGATGCCGTTGGCGACCTCGATGCAGCTAGTGATACCGCCGAACACGTTCACGAACACGCTCTTGACCTGCGGGTCGTTGAGGATCACGTCCAGGCCGTTGGCCATGACGGTGGCCGATGCGCCGCCGCCGATGTCCAGGAAGTTGGCAGGCTTGACGTTGCCGTAGTTCTGGCCAGCGTAGGCGACGACGTCGAGCGTCGACATGACCAGGCCCGCGCCGTTACCAATGATGCCGACGGACCCGTCGAGCTTCACATAGTTGAGTCCCAGCGCCTTGGCCTTGGCCTCGAGCGGGTCTGCGGCGTCCTTGTCTTCGAGCGCTGCGTGGTCTTCGTGACGGAACTCGGCGTTCTCGTCAATGGTGACCTTGCCGTCGAGAGCGACGATCCTGCCATCGGCCGTCTTCACCAGGGGGTTGACCTCCACGAGGGTGGCGTCTTCTTCCTTGTACACGGTCCACAGCTTCTGAATCGCGTCGGCCACGGGGCCCGCAAGGTCGGCCGGGAAGCCTGCCTCGGCGACGATCTGCGCGGCCTTGGCTGCGTCGATGCCGACAATCGGGTCGACCGCCACGCGGGCGAGTGCCTCGGGGCGCTCAACGGCGAGCACCTCGATCTCCACACCACCCTCGACGGAGCACATGGCGAGGTAGCGGCGCTCGGACCGGTCCAGCAGCACGGAGAAGTAGAACTCCTGCTCAATCTGGGCGCCCTGCGCGATCATCACGCGGTGAACGGTGTGGCCCTTGATGTCCATACCCAGGATGGCCTGAGCGTGCTGCTCGGCTTCCTCTGGGGTCTTCGCAAGCTTGACGCCGCCGGCTTTTCCGCGGCCGCCAACCTTGACCTGAGCCTTAACGACGACAACGCCGCCGCCCAGTTTCTCGGCTGCGGCACGTGCCTCGGCGGGGGTGGTCGCAACAATTCCGCCAAGCACGGGAACACCGTGCTTTTCGAACATGTCACGTGCCTGGTACTCGTACAAGTCCATGTGAGTCCTTCTCGCTGGCGCGCGCAAGGGTAGAGCGGGCGCGATTAACGGTGGTGGACTCAGCCTAACTGTCCGGTTGCGCTTCACCGCAATGCCCCACGGCAATAGGACTCCGCGGGATCCCCGCGAAAGTGAGCATTCACACGGCGTAGAGGCGATGGGCAGAGCCCCATATCGCCCTTCCCAGCACTGGGCACGACTGTTAGGGTCCAATCACGAGGCGCGGTGCGCTGAGGCTCACCGCTCTAGATTTCGATGATCTGAGGGGATCCTATTTTGTCAACTGCAGCCATCTATACCCGTCGGCCGCGATCTCGAGCCGCTGTCGTAGCTTCCACCTCCGCGCTACTTGCCACGGCAATCGTCGCCGCCCCGGCTTCCGCCAATGCCTGCGGCACCCTCGATGGAGCCGCCGGCACCGCGCGGGAGTTCCTGTGCGAATTGGATGCCGCGGGCGCCTCTTCCGCCGCGTCGGTCAGCATCGAACTCACTGACGACTTTGCCTATGGCATGGGCTACGCCGGCCTCTACGAGGGCACCGCAGACCTCACTATCAACGGCAATGGCCACACCGTCACGGGCCCAGGCACAGTCGCACCCACTGACCCGCCGATTCCAGACATTTTTCTGTCCGTCATCGCGCCCGCCGGGCAAGACTCTCAGACTCCGTACGCCCCGCGTATTTCACTCAACGACATCACTGTTCAGGACTTCGTGTCGGTGGGTGCGCTTTACTCCCAATCCCAAGGAGCGCTCGAGCTCAGCAACACGGCGTTTGTTGACAACGCGGTAACCCAGTTCTCGCCGGGGAACTCGATATTCACTGCCGGAGTCGTGTCGGCCGCCGGTCCGATCGAAGCCAGCGACTCGGAGTTCTCCGGGAACGCCGGCATCTACGGTGGTGCGCTCAGCAACATTGACTTGGGGTTAGCAGGCGCGTCCGCACCCTCGATTGACATTGCGAGTTCCACCTTCACCGGCAACAGCGCACGGGCGGGCGGCGCCGCTACCTCCGATGGCGACATCAGGGTGACGGCAAGCACGTTCGATTCCAATTCCGCGCGCATCGGCGGCGCAATCGCCGCTGCGTTGAGCCTCGAGGCTGACACCTCTTACTTTGTTGACAACGACGCGTACCTGGACTTTGACGAGTCGGACCCTGTGGGGTCTCGGGCCGGCGGCGCGATGATCGTGTCCGGCGACGTCAGCATCGAATCGAGCACCTTTGAAGGCAACGCGGCACCCCTCGGCGGTGCGATCACGTTCACTAGCGCCAATGGGCCAGACGACGACTACGCCCCCTCGTCCTTTGCTGTCTCTACGAGCACCTTCGCGGGCAACACGGCAACCGACATTGCCGGCGCTATTGCCGTGATGCAGATGCCGGGGCTCCAGACCACAGTGGTCAACTCGACTTTCACCGGCAACCGGGTTGACAACGCCTTTGGCGACAGTGAACTCGCTGGCGAAGACGCACCGGTTGCTTTCGCAGCGGGCGCCTTTGCCTATGTGCCGCTGGATACCTTTGGGGGCGGGCCCGTGAGTGATGAGCCGAGCCAGACCACTCTCGCGTACAACACGTTCGCGGGAAACTCCGGCGGTGACGCTGACAGTTTTGCCGTTTCAGGGGACGCAGCTAACACCGCCGAGCTGACGGGCAACGCCCTTGTGAGCGGCGACGCAGACTCGTGCGCTTTTCATGGAATCGGCGTGGCTACTACGGACAACTTTGACGGCGACGGCAGCTGCACCAGCGCCTGGTCCGGCGATGGCGACATCGGCGCCGGACTCGACGCCATGCTCGGCGCATTGGCCGACAACGGCGGGAGCACAAAGACCCTGATGCCCGGCGAGGGGTCACCCCTGATTGACGCGATCGCGCTCACCAGCGACGAATGCCTGGTCGACACCGACCAGCGTGGCACCGTGCGCCCCCAGGGCGACGCGTGCGACATCGGCGCTATTGAGGCCCCTGCCGCCGCAACCGCACCCACCGAACCACCTACCGACCACGCCACCGACCCGGTGGAATTTTCCTTCGAAACCGCCAAGGGCACCGTCATCGCCCACGTGTACGGGGCCACCTCCGTGTCCAACATCGCGTGGACCGCAGCCGCCGACATCACCTCCGCGCCCCCGGCCGGGCTCGTCCTTCCTTTAGGGATCGGAGCATTCGACCTCGTAGTGCCCAACGCCGGTGACACGGTGACCATTGAACTCACGTTACCGCTGGCCGTCACCCAGCTCTGGAAGGTTCAGAACGGTACCTGGAGTCAGGTCGACGGAGCGAGCGTGTCCGGCACCTCGATCAGCTACGAGCTCACCGACGGCCAGGCCGGGGACGAAGACGGTATCGCAAACGCGATCATTGTCGACCCGATCGCACCTGCCGTCAGCGCGGCCTTCACCGGCTAGCGACCGCTTGAATCCGCCAAGTCCATCAACGCAACGTTGACAGACCTAGCGGTGACGCCGCGCGACTGCTAACCTCCCATTGACCACTCCGTCGCGCAGAAGCGATTGGGAGTGCACGACGCATCCTTCTGAGGGGAACCACCAGTGTCTACACGCACCATCACTACCCGCCCACGCGCGCTCGCAGCGCTCACCGCCACCGCGCTTGCGACCACCGCGCTCGTCGCCGTCGGCACCGCTGCCGATGCGGTGCCCCCCGTGCCCTCCACCATTCAGGTGGCGACAGGCGCGGAATACGAGCAGGCTCTAGCGGACGTACGCAACGACGACTCCCAGGCGCACACGATTGTGCTCACGGCAGACATCACGCTACTCAACGACGCGTACACGCGCTACACGGGCGTTCAGGGCCTTACCATCGACGGCGCTGGCTTCACCGCTACCGGTCAGGTATCCGATGCCGCAACAGGCGGGCAGGGGGACGCGACGCTCCTATACGTGTTACCCCCGGACCAACAGGATCCCGACATCGACTACGAGCCCGCGATCAGCATCGAAGATATTACGGTCGAGAACTTCACGACCAACGGTGCCGTCATTTCGGCGTCGATTGGCACGCTCACCATCACTGATACGACGTTCCGCAACAATGGATTCGACTTTGCCAACAATAGCGATTTCTTTTTCCCCGGTTCGGGCGCAGTGACGGCTAACGGGGACGTTGCCATCTCGAATTCCACTTTCGTAGAGAACGACGGTTACTTCGGTGGGGCGGTCGGCATCTCTCCCTTTCAGAACACCACGGCTACCCTGACCATCACCGACTCCGTCTTCACCGGCAATGCTGGTCAGTACGGCGGTGGCGTCTTCAACGTCGGAGGTCTCGACGTCACGAACTCGACGTTTAACGACAACGCCGCGGCAACGGGTGCGGGAATCTACGGCGCCAGCCGCACCTCTATCGTCGCAAGCGACTTCTCCGGAAACGCCGACACCAATGTTTTCAACGGCGGAAGCGACACGTCCGGCGGTGCCGTCTATGCGCTCGGTAGCCTCGAGGTGATTGACAGCACGTTCTCGGACAATAGCGCCTCTTCCGGCGGGGCCATCGGTTTTACAGCGGACACCCCTTTTGCTGACACCGACGCTGTTCTCGCGCTCACGGTCACTGGATCGACGTTCGCAGCGAACTCGGCGGAACTAGGAGGCGGAGCCATTGACGCTGCGGCCACCCACAGTGGACTCGATGAAGATGGGGGAGGCATCGCGACCGTCGAGGTCACCAACTCGACCTTCACCGGTAACTCTGCCGCAGGCGCGGAATACGGCGCCGGCGCTATCGATGTGGGCCAGCTGCGCGTGAGCGACCTCACTCTGATGCAGAACACTTTCGCTGACAACACGGGAACGACGGCAAGCCACGTGGCCGGTGAACTGGCGGACTCTGGTGTAGCAACTATCTTTGCCAACGCCTTCGTGGGAGAGGGCGAGCTTGGCTGCGACATCGTCGCGGCGGGCACGCAGTCGCTCGACAACTTTGACTCCGACGGCTCGTGCACCGACGGCTGGTCCGGCGATGGCGACATCGGCGACGGGCTCGACGCGATGCTCGGCTCGTTGGCGGACAACGGCGGCCCCACCGCCACGATGCTGCCTGCATCCGGCTCGCCGCTCATCGACGGTAGTTCGGTGATCGGTGGCGAATGCGCACTCGACACCGACCAGCGCGGCACAGCACGTCCCCAGGGCGATGCTTGCGACATTGGTGCCGTCGAGGTCGTCCCCAGCGTGACCCCCGAGACTCCTGAAATCCCGGCGGAATCTACGGACCCGGTGGCCTTCACCATCAAGACGGCGACGGGAAGCATCGCAGGACTCGCCTATGGGGCCACCTCCGTGACCAACATCGTGTGGACCGCGACGTCCGACATCACGTCCGCGCCCCCGGCCGGGCTCGTCCTTCCCCTAGGGATCGCAGCATTCGACCTCGCGGTGCCCACGGCGGGCGACAGCGTACGGATTGAACTCACACTGCCCATGGCGGTCACCGAGTTCTGGAAGGTTCAGAACGGCACGTGGAGTCAGGTCGACGGAGCGAGCGTGTCCGGCACCTCAGTCAGCTACGAGCTGACTGACGGCGAGGCGGGGGACGAGGACGGCACCGCAAATGCGGTCATCGTCGACCCGATCGCACCCGCCGTCAGCGCGGCCTTCACCGGCTAGCCACGTATTTACTGAAGCCCAGTCGCACCCCTCGGGGAGCGGCTGGGCTTTTGTAATGCGAGACTGTCCTTAAGTCAAATGAGGGAAGAAACGATGCTGAGCGGCCTTAGTACACGGGTAAGAATCGGCACTGCCGCGTCAATAGTGGTGCTGACGATTGCTGGCGTCGTATGGCTAGTCATCGCTGCGCAAACGCCAGAGGTCGCAGCTGTGGCCGACACCACTGCGCCGATCACTGCAGCCGACCCCACCACCTCCGCCACCGCGGAGCCCTCCGTCACTGTGACCGATGCGGGGATAGGTCCCGGTGACCTCATCGCCACCATCGCCGGGGACACGGTGGACGTCTACGACGCAGCTGGCGACAGCTCACCGCGTGAGATCCTGGGCCGCTTCAGCTACTACGGCAACGTCCGGACGTTTATGGGACTCGAGACCAGGGATGTCGAGGGCGACGAATGGATCCACGTCCAACTGCCCGAGTACCCCACCAACACGACCGGATGGGTGAAGGCCAGCGAGGTCACGGTGGACTCGACTGACGTGGTGATCAACGTGTACCTCGACGAGCGCGAGGTCGAGCTGGTAGCCGACGGCGACGTGGAACTCACCTCGACCGCAGTGATTGGTGCGGAGGCTTCGCCCACCCCGTTAGGCACGTTCTTCATCGCGGACCCCGTGGACTTCACTGCCGACCCCACGGGGACTTACGGCGCATACGCGCTGGGTCTATCCGCCTATTCCGAGACGCTCAAGACGTTCAAGGGGGCACTCCCGCAAATCGCCCTGCACGGGACCAACTCGGACAAGTACTTTGGCGAAGACGTATCCAACGGTTGCGTCCGGCTGCCAGACGCGTTCATTCGCGAACTTGCCGCCCGCACCTCGCTGGGAACCCCCGTGGTGATCCACCAGAGCCGAGGCGCCGCGGACACCTAGCCTTGGTCCGTCTAGCGCGGTGATTGCGCAGCGAATCGCTGTGCCCTCACACGCGCTACAGCGAACCGAACTTCTGGTACGTGGACAAAATCGATCGCGCGGAACTTTCAAGGGCGTCGCTTTCTTGCGGGTCCAGCGGCACGGGCACCGAGTGTTTGATACCACCGCGTCCGATAACTGCGGGCAGAGACATGCAAACCTCTCCCACGCCCGGGAAGTCGATAAGCGTCGACACCGGCAGGATACGGTTCTGGTCGCCCAGGACGGCCTCAACGATGCGTGCTCCGGCGATGCCGATCGCGTAGTTGGTCGCGCCCTTGCCCTCAATAATCTTGTACGCAGACTGCACCACGTCGCGGTGGATGCGGTCGCGGACCTCGCGGGTCATAATCGGCCGGCCATCGTCGTCGTGCCACTCTCCAATAGGCACGCCGCCGATGGTGGCCGATGACCACAACGGAACCTCGGAGTCGCCGTGCTCCCCTGCAATGTACGCGTGCACATTACCCACGGCAACGTTGCACTCTTGAGCCACCATGTGGCGCAGCCGCGAGCTGTCAAGCACGGTACCGGAGCCGAACATCTTTCGCGGGCTCACGCCAGATTTCTTGATCGCAGCGAGCGTCACCACGTCCACGGGGTTGGTGACGAGAATATAGACCGCGTTGGGCGCTACCTCAAGAAGAGGGGGAAGTACCTTGTCCATCAGCGAGATCGTGGCTGCGGCAAGATCGAGGCGGCTCTGACCAGGCTGCTGCTTTGCGCCGGCGGTGACAACCACCACGTCTGCGTCGGCACACACCGCGACGTCAGACGATCCCTCGACCGTAGCCTCGGGCATGAACTGAATACCCTGGGCAAGGTCAAGCGCCTCGGCTTCAACCTTGGCGGTATTGATGTCGTACAGAGCCACCGTGCGCGCAAAGCCGCGCATGAGCCCGGCATAAGCGAGGGTGGAACCCACCGCTCCGGCGCCAACAATGGCAACCTTGTCCCCTCTGGCTTCGACGCTGTGAACACCCAGCGGGTCGTGAGTTCGTGGAGTGACGTCTGGCACGCTGATCTGAGACATGGGTTTCCTCTCGGCATAAAGTCTTGAGGTAAGACTAACGAGGCAAGGGGCCCCCTGGCTACGGCCTTAAGCGCTGGCTTGGCGACGACGCGCGAGAATCGCGTCTAGTGCGCCGGTAGTCGCGACGCCATCGTCCGACTGGGGGGCCAACGGAGAACTATTCGCCGTGGAGATTTTGGGTGACTCGATGCTCGCAGTCAGATCCGCAGCTGCGCGGGTAGCCGACTTTTCGGCCCGGGCATCGATGGCCTTTTCTGCGTTGCGAGTCGATGCCTCGAGGTCCGCATCCGTAATGGGGCGAGCAACCGCACGCCGGACCGAGGCCTTGAGAGTGTAGGCGGGAGCAGGGACGGCATTGGGCGACCAGGCTTCACGCTCGGACACCGACGATTCGGCGTCCGCGGAAACAGTCGAGGGCAGTTCGGGCGAGGGAATCGGGGCGGGGGCTGCGAGCGGCGCCAGATCCTCGGTCGTGACCACCCGGATGGCTTGAGTCTCGACGTCTGACGGCTGCGTCTGGTGACCCTCGGCGCGGGCACGAGCGACGCGACGCAGCGCCTGTGTTGCGGTGGCAGCCGCCTCGACCTCGCGAGCGATCAGGCGAATGTTGTGGTCAGCCTTGCGCTGGGCGGCCGCAGTGCGGGCACCAGCAACTACTACGCCACCGAAGCTCGCGGTCGCGAGCGCCGCGATCACTGCGGGGAAGCCGGTCACAGCGACGAGCACCCAGGCGCCTACGGCCAGCAGTGCCGCAAGAGACGCGACACGGGCACGACGCTTGGCTCGCTGACCACGCTCAGCCAGCACCACGGCACGGTCCGAACGCAGCGCCAGGCGCTCGCGTTGTGCCGCCGTGGCTGCGCGGTCTAGGGGTCCAGAGGGGCGTGACATCTGCTTGTCACCAAGCGCGGAGATCGACGCACGCGCCGCGCCTGTCACCAAGAGCGGGACCTCGCCCGAGTCGGTCGAAGGCCGATCAGCGGCTCTCTGGGCTCGCTGTGCGGTCGACTTCACCACACGCATCTCTGCGGAGTAACGGTCCTCGGTCCGTACAAGCGCGTAGTCCGAACGCTCTTTGATGCGCTGAGGAAGCACATACGCGAGAACCATGCCTACGGCAATTATCGCGAGCAATCCGGCTGGGGTCATGAGACGACGGTACGGGCGAGAAGGCTCAAGGTCCCGGAGCGTTATCGGCGTGTCAAGATGACGGTGTCCAGAACTGACCTTTTCGAGGTTCGCCGACTGTCAATGCAAAGATTTGATGGTCGCGCCAATCGCCATCGATATACAGGTATTTTTCGCGCAGTCCCTCAGGCCGAAACCCTAACTTGCCCACCACGCACAGACTCGCCGCGTTTTCTGGCCGCAGTGCGATCTCGAGCCGATGCATGCCCTGCCCAAAGGCGTATTCGCTGAGCATCGCAACCGCGGTCGGCACGATGCCTCTACCCGCGTGGCTTGCCGCGACCCAATACCCTATCGACCCGCCGCACTGAGCTCCCCACTCGATTGCGTGGACGGTGACCTTGCCCACCAGCATCCCGTCCACTTCGATGACAGTCGAGAAGGCAGATTTGTTCTTCCACGCCTTGCGTTCGTGACGCACGTACGCGGGGAAAGTGGCGACGGGTTGGGCGCGGCCAGGTGGCGTATTGGCCTCCCACGGGCGTAGCCATGCCCGGTTCGCGCGACGAATCTCGAGCCACTCGCGTTCGTCACGGCGGCGCAACGGGCGCACAGTGATCCCGTCGCGGTTGAGGATCACTTCACGAGCCATGACCGACGCTCCATGACGTCGTCGCAGTGATCGCCCACGTACGAGCGCGCCCGTGGCTACTCATCCCACAGGGTGCAGCGAAGGGCGTCGCCCCGAGTGACCGCGGTGACGTTCGCGTCGACCCAAGCCAGCGCATCGGACGCCACCACGTCCGCGAGAGTCATGGCGCCCGGGTTTCCCACCGGGGTGGCAAAGTGCTGGCCCGAGCCGGTGGTCTCGATGGCTACCGCGACTGGCTGTACCTGAGCGGCTGGCGAGGCCCACGAAGCGATCGATCGTGCGTGGATGGTGCGGCGTTCTACCTCGGCGCGGCCGCTCATCAGGCGCAAGGCTGGCCGTACATACGCCTCGAAACCCACGAGCACGGCAACCGGATCACCCGGCAACGCGATGATGGGGATGGGGTGCTCCGTATCCCCCGCGTTCACCTGACCAAAGCCGTGTCGCTTACCGGGCCACAGCCCTATCTCCGTCACCTCGATGCCGCCCATGTCCTGCAGCACAGCGGCGACAGTGTCATTGCGGGCGTCAGATAGCCCGCCGGTGGTGATCACCACATCGGCGCGGACCAATTGGTCTTCGATTGTGGTGCGCAGACTGGTGCGGTCGTCGGTCACGACACTCACTCGGTAGGCCTTAGCTCCGGCCTCTTTCACGAACGCGTTCAGCATGTAGCCGTTCGACTCCGACACGCGTGACCCTGGCCTTCCGGCACCGGGCTCCTCCAACTCGGATCCCACCGAGATGATCACGACGCGCGGCACGGGACTCACCGTGAGCCGCGGGCGGCCAAGGGCCGCAGCGAGTGCGATTCGGCGTGCGTCCAGCCGCGCGCCACCCACCAGAGCAACGTCACCGGCCGATGCCTCGTCGCCCTCTGGACGGATATTCGCACCCTGGGCCACGGAGACGGAGATGGCGACGCGTGCGACGCCAAGATCCGTGAAAGCCGCAGGAACCACGGCATCAGCACCAAGAGGGATCGGGGCTCCGGAACTGATGCGCGCCGCAGCGCCACGAATGTGCCGCCGGGGGGCGCGCGCGTCGAACGAGACATCGTGCGACACGGTCAGGCGAATTCGGTGCTGACGTGAGGCGCTAGCGAGGTCCGCAGCCTGGACTGCGTAGCCATCGCACATCGCGACGTCGGTGGCCGGCAGCGGCCGTGCCGCCACAATATCCCCCACCAGCGTGGCACCCGCCGCATCGGCAATGAGTACGTCCAACGGGGGTAGCGGCCGGAGTCCCGCAATGACTGCTGCGCGATGCTGAGCGAGACTCCGTAGATTCATCTACGCATTGTCGCGTGTCGACACGAATCCCTGCAACCAAGCGGTGAAGTCTGGGCCGAGGTCGGGTCGCTTAGCCGCCAACTGCACCACTGCCTTGAGGTACTCCAACTTGTCGCCAGTGTCATAGCGGTGGCCGCGGAACACCACTCCGTACACGCCGCCACCGTCTTCCGGCGGCATCGAGGCGAGCGTAGAGATCGCGTCCGTGAGCTGAATCTCGCCGCCGCGGCCGGGTGCCGTGGTCTTCAGCACGTCCAGCACCACGGGATTGAAGACGTACCGGCCGATCACGGCAAGGTTCGAGTACTCCTCGCCCGGTGCGGGCTTCTCGTTCAGGCGAGAGATGTGGTGGATCTCGAGACCATCAGGGATCTCGCCCTCTCCAGGAAGGTCCGCGGCGTCAACAGCAATGGGGTCAACCGACCCGTACATCTGGATCATCGAGGCGGGAACCTCAAGCAGCAGAATCACCGACCCACCCGTGCGCTCCTGGATGCGGCACATGGCGTCGAGCATGTAGTCGTCTGCGTCGAGAAAATCGTCGCCGAGCAGTACCGCGAAGGGCTCACCGTTCACCCACTCCTCAGCACGACCCACGGCGTGACCTAGTCCCTTGGGGTCACCCTGGTTCACAAAGGCGATCTCGCCCTTGGACGAGGTCTCAAGTACAGCATCGAGCCGAGCCTGGTCACCCTTGCGCTCAAGTGCCGCCTCAAGAGCCGGCGCCGGAGCGAAGTGGCGTTCCATCGCCTCTTTGCCGGGGTTGGTGATAAGGCAGATCTCGTCCAGACCGGCGGCAAGCGCCTCATCCACCACATACTGAATCGCGGGCCTGTCGACCACGGGAATCATCTCTTTGGGGATGGCCTTTGAGGCGGGGAGAAAACGAGTGCCGAGCCCGGCGGCGGGGATAACGGCCTTGCGTACGCGTGAAGTCATACCAAGACAGTAGCGGGTGACGTACGTCACATCGGCCCGGCGAAACATAAAGTTTACCAAAAGTTGGCACAATAGAACTATGACACCGCAGTCCATGAAATCCCAGCGCGTGCTTGAACCCGAAGATGCTAAGGCGCAATTGCGTGCCAGCATCCGCAAGGGACGTGCTGACCGCAGCGAACGGCGACTCCAAGAACACGCGGAGGCGCTACGTGATCATGTGCTGGCGCTGCCGTCCATTGAGCGGGCAACCTGCGTCTCCGTGTATGCGTCTCGCAGGTCCGAGCCCGGCACACTGCCACTCATTGAGGCTCTGCACGATCGCGGAGTCAAGGTGCTGATTCCGATGTTGGGTGACGGTCTCAAGCGCGGATGGGGTATCTACCAAGGTGCCGAGGATCTTCTTGAACGAGCCCCCGGCCGGCCGCCCGAGCCGTCAGGAGACTTTATGGAGCAGTCTGCGCTCCTCGAGGCCGACGTGATTGTGGTTCCGGCACTTGCCGTCGACACCTCAGGCAACCGCCTGGGTCAGGGTGGCGGTTGGTATGACCGCGCCCTTTGTGACGCGGCGCCTGATGCCCCCATCGTCGCCCTCACCTTTGCTGGCGAACTACGCGACGCGGCCCACCCGCTGCCCCGCGAGGAACACGACATCACCGTGCACGCCGTCATCACCCCGCAAGGAGTGACCCGCCTCCCGGCGTAAGATACGGGCATGCCTACGTACACCTATGCCTGCGCTGCGTGCCAGCACCGCTTCGAGGGGGTGCAGTCGATCCACGACGACGCGCTTACCGTGTGCCCTGAGTGCGGAGGCCAGTTGCGCAAGGTATTCGGCACCGTGGGGGTCACGTTCAAGGGATCTGGCTTCTACCGCACCGACTCGCGTGAGCACAAGAAATCACCGTCAGGTAGCGACAGCAGCTCTTCCTAGCACCTCGCTGGTCCTCGCCAGCGCGCGCTCTACCGGCCCCACCTAGCCTGTCTCAGCTACGCCCGGCAATTACCCCCAGTGCGGCGGCTTGTCGCCCTTGATCTCGTCATCACGCGACGGCCCACCGTGTGCGCCACCCCACGCCTCGTCGACGTCTTCCCACGCTCGCGTAGGAATCAGCGGGCGATCGGCGCCGCGGTGGCGTGCTTTGACCTCGGGCTCAGGGCCCTGCTTCTTGGGCTCTTCCACGGTTTCCGACTCTCGGGTATCGGCCGGTTCGGCTTCCACCGGATCAACTTCGGTTGCTCCCTCTTGCGCTGAATCGTCCTCTTGCGCTGAATCGTCGCCGTCGGACTCGGCCAGTTTGGGAACTGAGAATCCCAGCATGGCTACCGGAGCGGGTTCGTTTTCAGCATCGGCCCCCGATTCAGCCTCGTCCGCTAACTCAGGTTCAAGCACCGTCTCAGTGTCAGTGGCCGGCTCTCCCCCGATCTGCTCGTCGATCAATGCGGATATGCCAAGCGTCTGGGGGTGCGGGTCGTCCCCGTCAGAGTCCGCAGCGCCGTCGATCACCACTGCGGACCGCAGGTCATCTGCGCGAAGGCCTGCGCTCGCAAAATCGGACCCATCTTCGCGCGCGGCAACCACGGCATCGTCCTCGATGGGGAGCTCAATACGCTCCACCTCGATATCGAATGCGGGTTGGATCACGCGGGGAGAATCGTCCTCGCCTGGAACAGCTGCGCCCTGCTCACTATCAAGAGACTCGCCGAGCGCATCGAGAACCTGCGAGATCGCGGCCTCTGGGTCCATAAAGACATCGAGCGTCCACAGTGATACCACCGACCAGCCCAGCGTTTCAAGCGTCGAGTACTGCCACCGCATCCGGTCTCGCAGGCTCGCGGAGCCGGCAGGCGCGGCTTCGTCGGTGACCACCGCGACCTGGTAATTGCGGTCGCGTCGCCCACCCACCACCATGGGGATGGTGTCCGCGCCGATGCCGTAGCGCAGTCGCACCGCCAGTCCGTGGCGGCGCAATCGTCCCGCGATGTCCGCCAGCAGCCAGTCGCTGGGACCCGGATCCGGCCGTTCTGGTGAGACGGCCGGCAAGTCCACCGACGCGATGAGTTCGCGGAAGTCGTCTACGCCGTGGCCCTCGTCACCGCGGGCCGCAGCTCCGGTGAGTGGGGTGACATCGAGTGCACTGAATACCGACACGCGCTCCTTGGAGGCGACAAGCGCCTGGATCAGGGCCTGCTTGCCCCAGACCTCAGACAATGCGCCTAGACGCGCGGGGCTCACTCCGCTCGTGTCCGCGGCGTATCCCAGCGTGAGTACTACCTCGTCAGCGGACAGTCCGGCGGTGTCCCCCAGGGACAAGACATGGACAGCATCGGGCAGACGCTCGTCGCGCTCTCTCAAAGAGTCGACGATGCGTGCCGCGTGAAGGTCATTACCGGCGACCACGGCCAGCGAACGGCGCGGTAGCGAATCTCGCACCCGTGCCACATGCTCCACCACCGCCGCCACCTCGGCTCGCGTGGACTCCACCTCGACGGCACCGGCGACCGGTGTCCCCACGCCCTCAACCGCGGTCACGGCAAGCGAACCGCGCTCATCAGCGGCCGGCAGGGCAGAGATCGACCGCCCGTAGGCAGCGCTAGCCAGCACCGAGGTCACCCGCGGGTCGCGCGGCTGCGGCAAGGCATGCAAGACAATGTGCGGCAAGAGTTGCGCGAGTACGGCCACCGCGGATCGCGTAGCGGTCTGCGAGTCGCCAACGACTACGACCTGCCTGGCCCGGGCAAGCACCGACACGAGTTCAGCGAGGGCGAGCGACTCCCCCGCGACGATGACGGCTACGTCGATGCAACGGCTTGCGGGCGCCATGCGCGCCACCTGCTCGGCGCCAGCCAAAATCACGGGGCGCAACGCCGTCACGAGCGGCGCGTAGTCGCGCCAGAGCTCCTTCAGCGATGCGTCGCCACCTTCAACTAGCGCAGCAAAGAGGTCCCGGGCGTAGTCGGGGTGCCGGGCAATCGCGGTGCGGCGGCGCTCGGCGACTGCGCGCATCAGCGGCCCCACCCTGGATTGAGCGAACTCACGATCCCGGGTTAAGAATGCCTCCACGACCTCGCCCAACGCGCCGGTCTCTGTCAGCTTCGCATCGGTCGCGACGATGGAGTCGAACGCGGCGGCCCACCACGAGAACTCGAGGTCGCGCCGCACCTGTGCCACCGACGCTCCACGGGACTCCAGGTCAGCAAGCAACTCGGCAAAGCCGATAGCCGCGATGTCTGCCTCGATCGGGATGGCCTCCACGACGTCCAGCGACCCGGGAATCCCCTCCGCGAGCCGGCTCAACACAGCGACCATCGCGTCCCACGGCTGTTCGGCGAGCTTCTCTTCGCCCGACACCTGCTCCACGGCCTCCACCATCAGGCCCCAAAGTTCGGCCGCGTTGTGAAGCCTGTCGCTGAAGATATCAAAGTCGTCCGGGACCGTGGGCCAGCCGCCTGCGGGGCTGTGCGCGCGCCACTTGAGCGCCTGCTCGTGGGCCTTGACGAGGTTCTCGTGCAGGCCATCCTTGCCGCGGCC
>Ga0307486_1000495_pt1 | contig 36204 bp, 35 predicted proteins | sample CBIW02metaG_FD_203663 | JGI IMG/M metagenome (GOLD analysis project Ga0307486, IMG submission 203663) | Sea-ice brine microbial communities from Beaufort Sea near Barrow, Alaska, United States - CBIW 0.2 | ecosystem: Environmental > Aquatic > Marine > Coastal | place: USA: Alaska | collected... | reverse complement strand
AAATAGGTTACGAGTACTTCGGGAAGTAATAAATTGGCTATAGCTAGTAGTGAATTTGAGGGCATCGAAATCTTTATTTCAAAGTTCCCTCATTTTTGGTTACTCCACAACTTTTTGTGTTGAGCCCAAAGTATCAGCAATTAAGTAACCATTGGCTTCACTCTAATGGAAATACCTAATTCGATAAAAAGTAAATTAATATAAAATAAAATTGTAACTAATTCGTTACATTTGTAATGTGAGGGAAATCGAAATTACAGAAGAATGTCTAGAATTTGTGGACAATCAAGGCGAAAGGGTTTCGCTGAAATTCTTCCAACTTATTGAAGTTATTGGAGAGTTGAAAGTCGTAAACGCAAACTTTCTTAAAAAACTGCAATCCACACAATTTTATGAATTGAGGATTAAAGCAGGCAATGAATATCGAATTGTAATCTTTTCTATTGACCATCTGAATTTTGCAGAATGCACCAAAGCTGTATGCCTTTGCGGATTTCAGAAAAAATCAACAAAGGATTACAAAAGGGCGGTAAACCAAGCTGAAAAAATATTAGAAGAATACCTAAAAGAAAAGTAATTATGGGAAAGTCAATAAATGCAAAGGAACTGATTGCCAATCGGTACGGAGAAGAAGGGACTAAAGAACGCGAGAAATTCCGTGAAGATGCTTTTTCCTATTATTTTGGTGAAATCATTAAAAACCGCAGAAAGGAACTGCATATGAGCCAGGAGGATTTGGCTGAAAAAGTTGGTAAAAAAAGACCTTATATCTCCCGGGTTGAAAATGGAGAAGATATTCGTTTGTCAAATTTCGCTTTACTTGCCAATGCTTTGGGATTATCAATTGAATTAAAAACTGAATAAAAGTACGAGAGCACAACAATCGCTATAAGTAGTTGCCTGTTCCCTCCAGCAATAAGATATAAACAGCATACTTGATAATATTTTCTTGCATTGATCGGAATGCAAAAAAAAAATTCAGGATTTGTAAAATGTTATCTTTTAAGTTAACTTTGTTGTATGATTAGAAAAATAATATTCTTTGAAGCACATTTCATCGAATTTTATCAAAAACAAAACGCAAAAGTAAAAGGGAAAATTCAATATGTATTTGAACTACTAAAACAAGTGGAACGGGTGCCTGAAAAATTTTTCAAACATTTGACAGGAACAAACGGACTTTATGAAATACGAATTGAATACCAATCAAATATTTACAGAATCTTTTGTTGTTTTGATGAAGGTAAATTAGTAGTGCTTTTTAATGGTTTCCAAAAGAAAACTCAAAAAACACCAAGTAAGGAACTCGAAAAAGCAAAGAAATTAATGAAATCATATTTTGAACTAAAAAATAAAGGGAATGGATAAATATAAAAACATAACTGACTTTGAGCAATTAATTGAAGTTGAGCATGGGAAAATCGGAACTGAAAGTAGGAACAAATATGAGGAAGGTGCTCAAATGTTCATTATTTCTGTGATGCTAAAGGAAGCTCGAAAAGAAGCTAAACTGACCCAGGAGCAGTTAGCTGATAAAGCTGGAACGAAAAAAAGTTATATTTCTAAATTAGAAAATGCAAAAGGAAATATTCAGCTTTCTACCTTAATCCGAATTTTTGAACAAGGCTTAAACAGAAGAATTGGATTAACATTTCTATAAAAAATAACGACACCGCAACAATGAATAAAAGAACCAATTCATCTTCTTTACTAATTCAAAACTCTCCCTGTTAATTCAATTCCTTCACAACTTTTGTGAATGATACATAAAAACCACCAAAGTTTACACGATATTTTGAGATTAAACAGTAAAACCCTTAAAAGTCCTTTGGTTGCTCTGTTCCAATCCGGTACATTTGAGAGTGAATAAAACGACATGCCGTCCAAAAGCAAACTATCAGCAATAAGATATAAACGACATGTCTGATACAAACAAGTTATAGGGCATTTATGGATGTAGTAATCTAGGCTGTCTTAATTTGCAAATGTTAATATGGAAGTACAGTTTAATAATTATGATGATGTTTTAGCTTACCTTGACAAAAAAGATAATAGTCAAAGAACGAAAATTATTCATCTTCAAAAATGTAAATTTAGTTTTAGTATTAATCTAGGTACGCTATTCCATATTCTAAAAGATAGAAATTCTGATTTTAATTGTCTGGATTTCAGTGATTCAATTTTTCAATATCCGATAAAATTGTGTCTTATTAATCAGAAACTAGTTTATGATAACAAGAAGAATTTAATTGACTCCTTATTTCCAAAGACTAAGCTCGATTTTGAATTAGATTTTAGCGCATGTCAATTCCTTGATACTGTCAGATTTAGTGGAATTGAATTTTGTAGTGATTTGAGTTTTATCAAGGCTGTTTTTGTAAAGGAAGTTGTGTTCTCAGGATTAGTTTTTAAGAGATATCTCAGATTAATTGAAACATCATTCCGTGCAGATGTACAATTCGATCATCTTGAATTAAACGATAAATCAATCTTCTTTAGTACTATTCATGATAGAACAAAATTTGAAGGAAACTCATATTTCTCCAATGTAGTTTTTATGGAGGCTAAGTTTTGGGATTTTGTTTTTACAAAAGATGTATTTTTCCAAAACACTGTTTTTGATTGTCCTGCTTTTTTTAACAATACTAAATTCTTAGGTAAAACGGTTTTCTCTTCAGTAGAGACAATAGGACTGTCAGAATTCAAGAATAAGATATATTTTGATAACGCTGAGATTAATGAGCTTGTTCTTGAAAGACTCATTTTTGAAAAAGTGATTTCTTTTAATTATGCTATAATAAAAAATATATCCATTGATAATGTTCATTGTTACGGGTTCCCCTTATCACTTGTAGGAACGAGTATAGGTAATGTGAAAAATGAAGGAACGGCGAGATTTTTAAAATCTGAAGCGATGAAATCAAATGATCCATTTCTCGTTGCTGAATTGAATGCCAAAGAAATGACCATGCATTATAATGAATTGAAGTGGAGAAATAATTTTTTTGATAAAATAATTTTTCTTTTAAATAAAATCTCAACCAATTTTGGCGAAAAATGGCAAAGGGGAGTATTATTCATTTTTCTTTCTTGGTTATTATCTTTCAGTTTGATTATTACTCTGAGAGACGGTATCGGAAGGACTTTTATTTGGTTTGATAATGATTATTTAAAGGAAGCCGTCAGTTATATTTGGCAGTTTGGCAGTTTAGACGTTTTGGGGAACACTTATGGTTGGGTAGATATAATTGTCTTTATAGTTGGAAAAATCCTTATAGCATATGGAGTATATCAAACTATTTCGGCATTTAGAAAATATGGAAAAAAATAAAAACGTCAGATAATAGCAAACCACCTGGCAAGTATGATTTTGGTTCTTTGTTGAGAGGAAATTAGAATTTTGAAAAGCAGCACTTCGTAGGAAGTTTACCGGTTCACTATGCCCTGCGTGTAGTTGCAGAACATTCGCAATCAAAATGATAGACATACAGACAAAATCCTGGATTTTTTTAGCGACTGCTCTGGCGACCAATACAAAACCGACAGACATTAACGGAATTTCTTCAGTTGCAGACGGAATTAATCACGCTGTTCCAACTCAAAAGGAATTACAAACATCCATTTCTTGGCTTACGACTCAAGGACTAATAATTAAACAGGGAAAAAACTACGAATTGACTTCTACAGGCAAACTTGAATACGAAACAGCATCGAAAAATACTCAAACATTGATGGAAATATGGAAAAACATAGAACTGAATCTTATAAAACGATGAAACATATATTAAGGAAACATTAGATTCTCAATCAATTTTATATTCCAGCCGCATTGTAATAGATGCGGTTTTCTTTTTGTCCTGCGTGTTAAAGGAGCCGCTCCAACTAAAGTCTTCCCCGCTGTTTTGACCGGTGATTTGGAAAACACCCATATTTGCACTGTTTAGATTTCCCAGGGAACTGCCGCTGTTCTCGGCAATTTTTTCAGCCCTAAGTCTAGCGTCTTCAGTGGCTTTAGAGATCATCTCGATTTTTAGATCGGCTAGTTTTGTGTAGTAATATCTGGGTGGAGTGGAATTAAATTGAACCCCACGGTTTAAAAGTTCGGTAATCTCCCGGGACACATTTTCTATTAACTCAACATCTGTAGATTCAATTTTCACAGATTGTATCAGTTCATAACCTTTAAAAATAGTCCCTACAAAATTTCCGTTTTGATATTGGTTTTCCTGTTGTTCTATGGTTTGAACCGAGTTGAACACGAAATTTTCGGATTTGATACCCTTGTCTGTTAAATATTTGAGCACGGTTTCCTTATCTGCATTCAAATCTACATAAGCCTGTTTCAGATTGGGATTCATTCGGCTAAACTGCCCTTCCCAAACGATCAAATCTGAGGTAAAATTTTCACTTCCAGAACCGGTTACGGAAATAGTCCCTTTAGGCTGCGCCCTTTCTATATAGGCATTTCCAAGGTAAAATGAGGCAAAAATGATGGCAACTGCAAAAATGATGGAACTGATTATTTTCATTGGATGCTTTAATTTTGAATAAAGATATTAAATTATACAACTGCATTGTCATTATTGGTTCAAATACTTACTTTTGCCTATGCAAGAAAACGTACTTATTTTAGATTTTGGTTCCCAGTATACGCAACTTATTGCTAGGCGTGTAAGAGAGTTGAATATTTACTGCGAGATCCATCCATATAATAAACCCCCAAAAGATCTTTCCGAATTTAAGGCAGTGATCCTTTCCGGAAGTCCATTTTCCGTTCGGGCAGAAAATGCGCCGCATCCGGATCTCTCTGAAATTAGAGGAAAATTACCGCTTCTGGCAGTCTGTTACGGAGCACAGTATTTTGCCCAGTTTCATGGAGGAACAGTGGAAGCATCGGAAACAAGGGAATATGGAAGGGCAAATTTGTCTGATATCAAACCAGCAGAACTCTTGTTTGATGAAATTCCTGATAATTCCCAGGTATGGATGAGCCATAGCGATACTATCAAAGAATTACCTGATAATAGCGTAAGGCTCGCAAGCACATCAAATGTACTAAATGCAGCTTACAGAATTGAAGGAGAGCAAACCTTTGCTATCCAATTTCATCCAGAGGTGTATCACACTAAAGATGGGAAACAAGTGCTGGAAAACTTCCTTGTAAAAATCGCGAAGGTTGCCCAAACCTGGACGCCCGAGGCCTTTGTGGATATTACAGTTTCAGAATTGCAGAATAAAATTGGAGACGATAAGGTGGTACTTGGATTGAGCGGAGGTGTAGATTCCTCTGTAGCCGCTGTCTTACTTCATAAAGCCATAGGAAAGAATTTATATTGCATTTTTGTAAATAACGGATTGCTGCGCAAAGACGAGTTTGCGAGCGTTTTAGATCAGTATAAACATATGGGATTGAACGTAAAAGGAGTAGATGCTTCGGCACGCTTCTTGGATGCCCTTGCCGGACTGAGCGATCCGGAAGAAAAGCGAAAAGCGATCGGGAATGCCTTCATCGAAGTTTTTGATCAGGAAGCGCATTTGATACAAAACGTAAAATATTTGGCTCAAGGAACTATATATCCGGATGTGATCGAATCGGTATCAGTTAACGGAGGTCCTTCAGCAACCATAAAATCACACCATAATGTCGGGGGATTACCAGATTTTATGAAATTGAAAGTGGTTGAGCCACTTAGAATGATTTTTAAAGATGAAGTGCGCAGGGTAGGAGCTGAGATGGGAATAGACAAGGAACTGTTGGGAAGACATCCCTTTCCGGGTCCCGGATTGGCAATACGCATATTGGGCGATATTACAGCCGAAAAGGTGCGTACACTTCAGGAAGTTGATGCCATTTTTATTGATGGACTTAAGGAATGGAATTTATACGATAAGGTTTGGCAGGCAGGAGCAATTTTGTTGCCTGTCAACTCGGTAGGAGTTATGGGTGATGAAAGGACGTATGAAAAAGTAGTTGCTTTAAGAGCGGTGGAATCTACCGATGGAATGACTGCAGATTGGGTAAATTTACCTTACGAATTTCTTCAAAAGATCTCCAATACAATAATAAATCGTGTAAAAGGCGTTAATAGGGTAGTCTATGATATAAGTTCAAAACCGCCTGCAACTATAGAATGGGAGTAGATAATTTTGAGTTTGAAGGATTTAATAATCTTAAAAGAAAAGAGGTTTAACCGCTGATCATAAATTACAACGAGCATTAAAAAACCAATAAAATCTATCAGATGAAGTATGTGATTGTTATAAGCTTATTTTTTCAAGTGCTTTCAACATCTGCCTTTAGCCAGGCTTTTAAATATCATACGGTAGCGCCGGAGGAAAATGTCTATCGGATTGCTCAAAAATACGATGTTAGTGTAGAATCTATCTATAAGTATAATCCTGATGCAAAAAATGGAGTTCAGGTGGGATCTAAACTGGTTATTCCGGTGGAGGATGAATCCCCGGAAACTTCGGGAGAGGCAGCTGTAAGTTTTAAATCACATCGGGTTCAGAAAAAAGAAACCTTATACAGTTTGTCAAAGCAATATGATGTAAGTATAGATGAGATAAAAAAATATAACAAACAGCTTTATTCTAAGGAATTACAAAATGGGGAGACCATTCAAATTCCAATCTTGGCTAAAGGCGAAACGCAAAATGCACGGCCTGTTCAAAAACCACAATCTCCCGGATCTACTCAAATTGCCAAAACAAGGGAGCACATAATTTTGCCTAAGGAAACCAAGTTTGGAATTGCCAGAAAATACGGAATGACAGTTGGGGAATTGGAAGCACTAAACCCAACTGTTGGAGTTTTGCAACCCGGAATCATGCTTAAGGTTGGAACTGCAGTTTTGGACGATTATGTAATTATCACCGATGATGCATTTCAATTTTATGAAGTACTGCCTCAGGAAACTATGTACAGCCTAACACGCAGATTTCAGGTGGAAGCAGATTCTTTGATAGCATTAAATCCAGCCTTAAAAGATGGATTAAAATGGGGAATGATATTAAAGGTCCCTACCAAAGATGCCAGCGGAAAAACCTTGGAAGAAGGAATGCTTATAACAGGAGAAGCTGAAGATTCAGATGTAAAACAAGTAGATCTTGAAAGCAATTTAAAAAATTTCGATGTCAAAAATTTAGTGTTGATGCTTCCTTACAATTTGAGTAAGATTAAAAACGATTCCGTTTCAAATGTAAAGGGAGCTTTACAAAATGATAGAGTGATGAGAATCTCTCTTGACTTTTACAATGGGGTTATAATGGCTGTTGAACGTGCTAAAGAATTGGGGATTTCTACCAACTTGAAGGTATATGATACACAACAACAATCGGCAAAAGTGACTTCAATTATCCAAACCAATAATTTCAATAACGTAGATGCGGTGATTGGACCTTTATTACAGGCAACTTCAGAGGAGGCAGCTTCCAGATTGACAAATTTAAATGTTCCTGTAATTTCGCCAATTTCAAACAGAGAATTGAGGGCAATTCCGAATTTATATCAGGCGCGGCCAAGTGACGATATGTTAAGGGAGGCAATGATCAAATATTTACAAAAAAATTCACAGGATAAAAACGTACTCATAGTTGCCGATGGAGCCTCTGATGCAATTAAAAGTAAATTAATGCAGGCTTTGCCAAATGCAAGAATTGTGAACCCTGGAGGAAATAACATAAGCGAATCCACTTTGAATTCATCACTGGTAAAAGGACGTGAGAACTGGGTGATTTTAGAATCAGAAAGTGTGGCTTTATTGAGCAGCGCAACTTCAGCATTAAACAGATTGGCAAGAGATAAGAATATCGTTTTGTTTACAACAAACAAAAATAGTTCATTCGAAAGTGATATTCTTTCAAATAATCATCTGGGAAGGTTAAAATTTCATTTTCCTTCAGAATATAAGGAGTTTGATGAGACGGTGAGCGACAGTTTTATCGATACCTATAAAACTAAATACGGATATGTTCCCAACAAATATACGGTTCGTGGTTATGATCTGACCCTTGATGTATTATTGCGTTTGGCAGCGATGGGAAGCCTTGAGAAATCAGTGGAAGCAAATATTATCACCGAGTATGTTGAAAATAAATTTTTATATAAACATAAGCTCAACGGCGGATTTTATAATGATGCGGTATATATTATGTATCTTAATGAGGACTTAAGTCTTAGTGTTGCAAAATAATAAAATATGACTTCAAAAGTGATTTATCAGGGTGATTTGCGCACTGAATGTGAGCATTTGCAAAGCAGTAGTAAATTCATCACCGATGCTCCCTTAGATAATCAGGGGAAAGCAGAGGCCTTTTCACCAACCGATACTGTTGCAACCGCTATGGCATCCTGTATGCTGACTATGATGGGGATTAAGGCCAGAGATCTTGAGCTGGATCTAAAAGAAACCTATGCTGAGGTGACCAAACATATGGGATCGAATCCCCGACGAATTTCAAAAATTGATGTAAATCTATTTGTAAAAGGCAGATTTAGCGAGAAGGAAAAGGCGATTTTGGAAAACGTTGCCAGAACTTGTCCTGTCATTCAAAGTATTCATCCCGATATTGAAAAGAATATTTCCTTTAATTATGACGGAGAACTGTAACTTAGAGTTCCTAAAATTTTTAGAGCCTAAAATTCCTGAAGTTATAGAGTCTAAAATTTTACGTTTGGTGAGAACGCTAAATTTATAAATTGAGTTTAGTAATGCTAATTTTTTGAATAATTTCTGCAGTTTTCAATTAAATTAATCCGCTTTTCTTTTTTGAATTTGTTCAAAAGTTTCCTAAATCGAAAATTAAACCGATCAATAATTTGACACTTCAACTTTAGCGAATTCAAATTCTTTCATCATTTCACGTACAATCTGAGCTGCGGGTTTAATCTCGTGGATTAGTCCTGCAACCTGACCAATTTCGAGTTCTCCATCTTTAATATCGCCCTCAAACATTCCTTTTTTGGCACGTGCACGCCCGAGTAATTTCAATAATTCCTCCCTGTTTGGCCGGGTTTCATACAGTTTCTGGAGTTCTTCAAAAAAATTATTTTTCAAAATCCTAACCGGTGCCAGTTCTTTTAAAGTGAGTATCGTATCTCCTTCATTTGACTCGATCACCCTCTTTTTAAAATTGATATGAGAAGAAGCCTCATTGCTGGCAACGAACCTCGAGCCAACCTGAACTGCATCGGCGCCTAAAATCATTGCAGCAAGCATTCCACGGCCTGTAGCGATTCCTCCAGCGGCTATAAGTGGGATTTGAATCTGTTCTTTTACCATTGGAATTAGGGTAAAGGTGGTCGTTTCATCCCGACCATTGTGACCACCGGCTTCAAAACCTTCGGCTACAACTGCATCAACTCCTGCTTCCTGAGATTTTAAAGCGAATTTTACGCTGCTCACAACGTGAACAACCTTTATTCCATTCGATTGTAAATGTTTCGTCCAGGTTTTTGGATTCCCTGCAGAAGTGAAAACAATTTTCACATCTTCTTCAATAATTATTCTAATTATTTCGTCGATATCAGGATATAACATTGGGACGTTTACTGCAAACGGGTTGGAGGTGGCTCTTTTGCATTTTTGGATGTGTTCCCTTAGAATCTCCGGATACATTGAACCTGCACCTATAATTCCCAATCCACCTTCATTGCTCACTGCGCTTGCAAGTTTCCAACCGCTCGCCCAGACCATTCCGGCTTGAATTATGGGATATTTAATGTTGAAGAGTTGCGTGATCTTATTGGACATGCTTTTCTTGTAATTTATTATGATGAAACTTTCGAAAGTTAAATCTTTGAAACGACTACAATCTAACTATAATAATAAAAAGACAATTCTCTTCTTGATTTAATTTTCTTCAGATGAAATCACTCCCGAACCCAATAATTCATCTTCCAAATACCAGGCAACAAATTGACCTTCGGTAATAGCTGACTGCATATGTTTAAAAACTACATACATCCCATTTTCGGTTTGGTGTAAGCTAGCTTCCTGCAATGGTTGACGATAACGGATTCTTGCCAAAACGGATAATTCTTCACCTGCTTTAATTGCAAGATCCCGGCGAACCCAATGTACTTCGCTCCCTTTTACAAAAAGAGCTTTTCTATATAGACCTGGGTGTTCTTTACCTTGCCCGGTAAAAATAATATTGGAATCTACATCGGTACCAATAACAAATAAGGGTTCAGGCATACCTCCTACGGCAAGACCTTTGCGTTGGCCAGTAGTAAAGTAATGAGCTCCCTGATGTTTTCCCACCACTTTTCCGTCACTCAGATCGTATTTGTATTTTTTTGAAAGATGTGTCAATTCCTCAATTTTAGAATTAAAAGCGGGAATTTCAGTTTTATAAATCTCTTTTTCGGAATTAATTTCGACAATAACGCCTTCTTTGGGCTTCAATTTTTGCTGAAGGAATTCGGGCAATCGAACTTTTCCTATAAAACAAAGTCCTTGTGAATCTTTTTTGTTTGCGGTGATCAAATCCTGCTCTGCAGCTATTTTCCGAACTTCCGGCTTTTGCAATTCCCCAATAGGGAAAAGTGTTTTTGATAATTGTTCCTGCGTGAGCTGACAAAGAAAATAGGATTGATCCTTATTATCATCTTTTCCGGCAAGCAATTGATAGGTGGTTTTTCCGTCCTTTTGGATTTCTCCTTTGCGGCAATAATGTCCTGTAGCGACGTAATCTGCACCCAAGGTGAGTGCGATCTTCATAAAAACATCAAACTTAATTTCCCGATTGCACAACACATCAGGATTTGGAGTACGTCCCAGTTCGTATTCCCGGAACATATAATCTACAATGCGTTCTTTGTATTGTTCGCTGAGATCGACAATTTGAAAAGGAATTCCCAATTTTTCAGCAACCATCATCGCATCGTTGCTATCTTCCAGCCAAGGGCATTCATCGGAAATTGTTACCGTATCATCGTGCCAGTTTTTCATAAACAAGCCAATAATGTCGTATCCCTGTTGCTGCAGTAAATATGCTGCCACACTTGAATCTACACCACCCGATAAACCTACCACTACTTTTTTCATAATTCTATCTTGCATCAATTTGGCAAAACTTTCTAATTCACATAAGGAGTCGCCAAACAGGTTGCAAAATTACGAAATAAAATAGGGGTGGGAAATTCCACCCCTATAATTATATGTACTGAAACAAATCTGTTTTAGCCTTTATTGAAAACTATGGTAGTTCCTTGGGAAGCTGATGGAGTAAAAGTAAATGTAGAGCCATTAAACTGGATTGTGCCAACTAAAGGACTATAGGGTTCCAATTCAGGAATTGGTATAGAAAAGGTATAAATTCCGGATTGTTGATGCCATTCACTATCTGTTGAAGGTCCTGCTGTGCAATTTCCTTCAATCTCTGTGTAAAATGTAGAATTGGTAGTTCCATCAGCATTGAATGTCATAAAGGAATTGGTATTACAATCACTTAAAGAGAAATCGGATTGCGGTACGTTATTAACTTCAACAATATACCATTTTCCTAAAACAGGATCTGGACCAGAGTTGTCATCTTTATTGCAGGAAGTTAAAAGTGCAATACTAAAAAATAAAAGGATAAATTTTTTCATAGTGGAGGAATTAATGTCGATTAATTATTGTAGTTGTTGATTCAGTTTTTTTATTGCGTCGAAATTATATTTTTAGTTTTTTTTATTTAAAAAATATGACCATCAACAAAAAATTAGCTGAAGATTCTACAGACTAAACTACAAAAAATTAAATTTATTTTATTTATCAAAAAAATTTCTCTTTTGCGAAGTTTATCTATAGATGCAGTGCAAAGAATCGGAGAAGTATTTAATCATTTTCGAAACAAAAAAGTTGATGATTATAAAAAAAGGAAGCCCGGTAGATTTTTTACCGAGCTCTCTGTTAACTTAAAATTACTTGAGCTTATTTTCCTTTTCTCTTCTGTTCTTCAGCCTGCTCCATCATTTCGCCCATTTTTTTGGAAAACTTGCTTTGTTTTCTTGGTTTCTTCTTGTTTTCCTGAATTTTTGCGTGGATCTTGTTCTCATCAATGATATAATATTTAATGACCAACATAATTCCAATGGTAATTAAATTTGAAGTAAAGTAATATAAGGATAATCCACTAGCGTAGTTGTTGAAGAAAAACAACATCATAAGAGGAGATAAGTACATTATAAATTTCATGTTTGGCATTCCAGGCTGCTTGGTTTGCATGGTCTGACCCGTAGTCATCATCATATAAATAAAGATGGCGATAGAGGCCAATATGGGGAACAAACTAACGTGATCTCCATAAAAAGGAATTTTAAAGGGTAATTGAGCTATAGTGTCATAACTCGATAAATCATCTGCCCATAAGAAACCTTTTTGGCGCAATTCGAATGCACTTGGAAAGAACTGAAACAAGGAATAAAATACGGGAATTTGCATTAAAGCCGGCAAACATCCGCTTAACGGACTCGCTCCTGCCTTGCTTTGCAATTTCATGGTTTCCTGCTGCTTTTTAACAGCATTGTCTTTGTACTTTTCATTTATCTCATTGATTTCAGGCTTAAGGATCTTCATTTTTGCCTGAGACAAATAGGATTTATAGGTAACCGGAGAAAGAATAATTCTCACCACCACCGTCATTACAATAATTGCAAGTCCATAACTTGGAAGAACACCAGACAAAAAGCTAAAGAATGGAATAAAAATATGTTTATTCATCCAGCCAAAAAGTCCCCAGCCTAGTGGTACAACTTCATCTAAATTGCGGTCGTAATTATTTAATGTTTTATAATCGGTGGGACCGTAGTACCAGTTCATGTTATAATCTAATTCTCCTGCTTTAAGTTCCAGAGGCAATGTTGTTGCAAAGGCCTTAGTGTAAAGCGTATCTATTTCCTCATCCTGCACTAAATTGCGGGAGGTGAATTTAGCTTTTTCAAATGGAGTATCAGTTAATAGAATTGAGGAGAAGAAATGTTGTTTGTATGCAACATAAGTGACATTTACCGCTTCATCTTCAGTTAATTCTCCCTGTCCTAAATAATCATCATTTCCATCTTCATATTCAAAATCAATTTCGGTATAACGATTTTCGTAGGAAAGACTCTTGGAATGTCTGTAAGCCTTAAGTTTCCAATCCAGACTGATATCAGCAGAGCTATTTAGAACCTGGCTCAAGCCCTGTGATCGGATACTGAAATCCATCATATATTCTCCGGGCTTCAATACATACCGATATTCCAGAAATTCAGTTTCCGAAACTTTTAGTTTCATTGAAAGAACCTTATTCTGCCCGCTTTGTGAAACTGTGGGTTCAAAATACATATTTTCGGTTGACAGAACCCGTCCATCAGTCGTAGTGAATTTTAAATTTAAAGAAGCATTTCCATCCTTTATCAAATAAATCGGAATAGAATCGTAAGATTTAAATTGTGTAAGACGGGCTTTTGAAATATATCCACCTTTATTGTCTATAACAAGCTCTAAAACATCGTTTGAAATGGTGGTTGAAGTATTTGTGGCAGATGCCAGAGCGGAAGAATATCCGAAGGCTCCCAAGGCTTTTTGAGCATTGGCCAATGATGTTGAATCCTGTAAATTATCCTGATTATTTGCTTGAACAGGAGCTGTTTTTACTGCATTGTCATCAATTTGTTCAATGGTTGTTTCCTTTGTAATTTCAGTTTGATCGCCTTCAAGTGAATTGTTATACAACATCCAAATTAAGATCGCTCCAATAAGAAAAAATCCTATAAGGGATTGTAAGTCAAATTTTTTTTCTTCCATATTATAATATAAAATAAACTAGTGCGGATATTTCCGCTTTAAAAGGGTTTAATTTTTAGTAAAAAGACCAACTATTGCCTTTGGGCTATTTTTACATTGTTTTTTTGTTTTGAATGTGTCACAGCTGCTTTTATGAATGAGATAAAAAGGGGATGAGGTTTTGCAACTGTACTTTTATATTCGGGATGATACTGAACACCTACAAACCAAGGATGATCCTTTAGTTCTACAATTTCCACCAGGCCAGTTTCCGGATTTATTCCGGTGCTTTTTAAGCCAACATGTTCCAGTTCTTCTTTGTATTTATTATTAAATTCATAACGGTGACGATGGCGTTCCTTTATAAGATCAGATTCATAAACCTTTTGTGCGAGAGAATCTTTTGCTAATTTACACGCCCAACTGCCCAGACGCATCGTTCCGCCCTTATGAGTAATATCTTTTTGATCCTCCATAATATCTATTACAGGGTGCTTTGTTTTAGGATCCATTTCTGAAGAATTGGCATTTTTAAGCTGAAGAACATTTCTTGCAATTTCTATTACAGCCATTTGCATTCCCAGGCAAATTCCGAAAAAAGGAATTTTGTGTTCCCGCGCATATTGAACGGCATCAATTTTTCCTTCAATCCCTCGTTCTCCAAAACCAGGAGCTACCAAGATTCCATCCAAATGAGAAATTTTGTTTTTGATGGTATTTTCATTGATGAATTCAGAATGTATACTAACAACATTTACTTTGACTTCGTTTTCTGCTCCGGCGTGAATAAAAGATTCGAAAATAGATTTATAAGAATCCCTTAATTCAACATATTTACCAATCAAACCGATTGTAACTTCATACTTCGGATTTTTATGACGTTTTAAAAATTGGTTCCAGTGATCTAAGTTTGGAATTGTATTATCGGGAAGCTCTAATTTTTTAAGAACTACAGTGTCCAGACCTTCTTCCAGCATTAAATTGGGAACATCATATATTGTTGATGCATCTATCGATTGGATCACCGCTTCCTGACGCACATTGCAAAAAATAGCCAATTTACGGCGGATGTCATCAGAGAGTTCATGTTCTGTTCTGCAAACCAGGATATCAGCCCTAATTCCACTTTCCATCAGGGTTTTCACACTGTGTTGTGTAGGTTTGGTTTTCAATTCCCCGGCAGCAGCAAGATAGGGGACAAGGGTAAGGTGAATTACCAAAGCATTGTCATCTCCCAATTCCCATTTTAGTTGCCTAACAGCTTCTATATATGGCAAGGATTCTATATCGCCTACGGTACCACCGATTTCTGTAATTACAATATCATAATCTCCACTATTGCCAAGTAATTGGATGCGTTCCTTAATTTCATTGGTGATATGAGGAACTACCTGTACAGTTTTTCCCAAAAATTCTCCACGGCGTTCTTTTTCAATAACGCTTTGATATATCCGCCCAGTTGTTACATTGTTTGCCTGAGAAGTGTTTACGTTTAAAAAACGTTCATAATGTCCTAAATCCAAATCGGTTTCGGCACCATCTTCAGTCACATAGCATTCACCGTGTTCATATGGATTGAGCGTTCCGGGATCTACATTGATATAAGGATCTAATTTCTGAATAGTAATTTTAAACCCACGAGCTTGTAATAATTTTGCTAATGAAGCAGCTATGATTCCCTTCCCCAGGGAAGAAGAAACCCCTCCGGTAACAAAAATATACTTGGTTTCGGCCATTTTAAAAGTGTTTTTTGTGTTGCATTATTCAGGGCGCTAAATTACAAAGAAGAATACTAAAAAGCCCTCAATTTCAAACCTAATATTTTGACCTTTAAAAGATTGAAAATCGCAACCGAAACTGCTAATATTTAGGGTATTTTGTCCTGATAGTACGCAAGATATGTTCTATCCCATTTAACTTTAATTCAGTGACCTGCTTTAATTGGTCGCCAAGTTTGCCTTGTGGAAATCCCTTTTGCTGGAACCAGATAAGGTAATGTTCGGGAATTTCAGACAGGTACCGATCTTTGTATTTCCCAAAATACATTTTGGCATGCGCCAATTCGATAAGTGCCTTATGGTCCGGTTTTATTTCCATTTAACAAAGTTAGAACAATCCATAAAAGGAATCTATTTTATTGCTGAAGCTTATTGAAAAATAAAAAATCAGGAATCTTAAATATAGTAGAATATATGTTGCTTGTGTTTTCAAGTTTGAAATGTCTAATTTTGCGCAATAAATTCATTTAATGCAACATCCAAAAGAAAATATTTCTTCCTCAGGGAAATGTTTATCCGGCTGTTACATATGTCCGGTAAAACAATAATATAAGCATATGAAATATCAATATCAACTTAGAGTTAGTCCGGAAGCGGCGGCAAAAAAGGAATTGTTGTGGATTAATGTTTCCTCACATTCTGGCATCCCGATTTCAGATATTTCTCATGTTGAAGTTTTAAAACGCTCCATAGATGCCCGCCAAAAAGCTGTCAAGATAAATTTGAAGGTTGACGTTTTTGTCAAAGAAGATTTTATAGACGAACCAACAAGTTTGCCGGACTACCCAACTATTTCAAGTAGTGAGGAAGTTTATATTATTGGAGCTGGTCCGGCAGGTTTATTTGCCGCTTTGCGATGCATCGAATTGGGTAAAAAGCCTATAATTATTGAACGTGGTAAAGATGTACGAAACCGAAGACGCGACCTTAAAGCTCTTAATATTGAACATATTGTAAACGAAGATTCAAACTATTGTTTTGGGGAAGGCGGTGCGGGAACGTTCAGCGATGGCAAGTTATATACAAGGTCAAAAAAGCGTGGCGATGTCAACAGGATCCTAAACTTATTTGTGGGTTTCGGCGCCACCAAAGAAATCCTGATCGATGCACATCCACATATAGGTACTAACAAGCTTCCTGCAATTATCACCAGGATGAGGGAGAAAATAATAGAACTGGGTGGAGAAGTTCTTTTTGAGACCCGGGTTACCGATCTAATAATTAAAAATAATCAAATAGCCGGGATTCAAACTCAGAAAGGAGAATTGTTCAATGCAAAAAACGTGATTCTGGCTACTGGTCATTCTGCACGTGATATTTTCGAGTTATTGGATAGAAAAGGGATAAAAATTGAGGCCAAGCCCTTCGCTTTGGGAGTGCGGGTAGAACATCCTCAGCAACTTATAGATAAAATTCAGTATAAATGTGATGACCGGGGGGAATTTTTACCGCCATCTCCGTATAGCATAGTGAAGCAAATTAATGGCAGGGGAATGTATTCTTTTTGTATGTGTCCCGGTGGAGTTGTTGCTCCCTGCGCCACAAGACCTGGTGAAGTAGTTACAAATGGCTGGTCACCCAGCAAGCGAGACCAGCCAACTGCAAATTCAGGAATTGTTATAGAACTTCGGATGTCCGATTTTGCCGCATTTGGAAATTCAGCTTTGGCAGGTATGCAGTTTCAAAAGAGTATTGAGCAAATCGCCTGGGTTCTTGGAGGTGAAACCCAAAGGGTGCCGGCTCAAAAGTTGATGGATTTTGTGGAGGGGAAAATATCTCAAAATTTACCAGTAACATCGTATAAACCAGGTGTTACCTCTGCAGATTTAAGAGAAGTTTTTCCGGAATTTATACATAAAACCCTTCAGAATGGATTTAAGGAATTCGGTAAGATTATGCCTGGATATTTAACTAATGAAGCGATTGTGCACGCACCGGAATCAAGAACTTCCTCACCCGTTAGAATTCCAAGAGATTCCAAAACCTTAGAGCATGTTCAAATCAAAGGTTTATTTCCTTGCGGGGAAGGAGCGGGTTATGCAGGAGGAATTATTTCCGCAGCTATAGATGGCGAAAAATGTATGGAAAGCTGTGTTTCTTTGATGAATTGAAGTTAGAGAGAAATGGAATTCAAAAATCGATAACTTTTGTTGTTTGATTTTATTAAACAAAAAAAAGCCTTACACAATGTGTAAGGCCCAAACTTTCATAAGTATAGTAACTATATAAACAAAGCTTATGCTTGTCTTACGTTTACTGCATTTAATCCTTTTCTTCCTTCTTCAAGGTCAAAGTATTCTTTGTTTGATTCTTCGTCGGTAATAAATCCAAATCCTTTAGAGTCGTTAAAAAATTTGACAGTTCCTCTATTCATTATATATAAATTTAATTTCGACAAATATAGGGCTTTATAATTGCCTTGCAACATTATCATCATTTTTTTTTAATATTTTTTTGTAAACTTTTAACCCTTTGAGGGAGTGGTTTCTTATTGGTAAGTAGATGTCAATTCAGTAATATTTCAGATTAAGTTTTTTGTGTTTTTCCTGATTTGCCTTCTAAATTTTAGAAAACTAAGTAAATGTTTGCCGATTATAAATATGAAAGAGCTCAAATTTCTTCAAATTTATGTGATATCGGAATATATCAATCTATTTGAAAAAATAAAACCGGACTGAGATCTATTTTGTTGGCAGGTTCGCGGTAAAACTTACTATATCCTTCTTTTTGGTAATAATATTATAATTTCTTATTGGATGAAGTTGTAAGTAATTTGACCCTTATAGTTGAATTAAAATTGAATTTACCAGTGTTAAAATATATCCAATTCCAGTATTTTGTTTGAGACATAGAACGATATTTGCTGATGTTAAATGATGATTCACATTATTTTATTTTAAACCTTAAAAAGCCCTGAATTCCTTTGAAGATTAATTCCCCTATTAGAACACTTCATTCTTTTTTAAGTATTTTATTCATTGGCGGTTTCTTTATTTTATCCTGCAACAGGAAATCAGCGGATTCCGAAATGAATAACAAGGAGAATACATCTTCAGAAGATACTATTAATCAACCGGAGGAAGAGATTGAGGTCCCAAAAATGATTGTGTGTTATAGATTGGATTCCTTAGAAAACACCTCACAAATTGATAGTTTTCAGAACAAATACAATCAGAAGGAGAAGAAAATTATTTTTGCTCTTAACAGGCTCGACTATGGCAGGTTAGGAGTTGGTTCTAAATTAGTTATTCCAGATACTTTGGTGAAGGATTTTATAAAATATTCTCCATTCCCCGAAAATATTGAAATCCTTGATTCCATTCCTAAAACTCTTCTGATTGCGCAGCGAATCCAGGGATTTGCTCTTTATGAAAAAGGCAAACTCATAAGATGGGGGCCTGTGAGCTCTGGAAAGCAAACAACTCCAACACCCAATGGGCTTCATTATGCCAATTACAAGACAAAACTTAAAATAAGTACGGTGGATGATGCCTGGAAAATGCCTTATTACTTCAATTTTATGAATTTTTTTGGAGTTGGAATTCACGAATATTCTCTTCCGGGATATCCTGCCAGCCACGCTTGTGTTCGCCTATATAAAGAGGATGCCCAGTTTATTTACGATTGGGCTCAACAATGGAAAATGGATAATTCAGGTCGAATAATTAAAAAGAATGGAACTCCATTTATGGTTTTTGGGGAATATGACTATAAGAATCCTTATCCATGGCAAAAACTTGCAAATGATGAAACTGCCAACGATCTTAATGAAACCGAAATGAAGCTCTTAAAACAATATGTGAAACAATATGAGGAGGACAAAAGAAATTATGTGAAAGATCAGGATCAGCCTCCAGTTGATTTGTCATCCTAGCTGGATAATTTTTTCAAAGTTTAATGTGGATTATGGATCATACTTTAATTTGTAACTTGTCAATTATTAAAATCGGCAAATGAAATTTATTAAGCAAATTGGAAATCTGGCAATATGTGTGATGTTATTGTTTTCTCCAGAATTTTTTCAGGCACAGGAAACATCGGTAATGATTAGGGTGAAAGCCAAGGATGCCAAATTTATTGGCACTTCAATGGGGGGAGCAAAAGTTATTGTAAGAAATGAACGCACAGGAAATATTCTTGCGGAAGGGTTTACAGAAGGTAGTACAGGGAATACAGATATTATAATGAAAAATCCCAGAACCCGTTCAACAAAACTTTCTGATGAAAATACTGCGGGTTTTTTGGCAAAACTAAATATTGAAAAGCCTGTTTTTGTTAATATTGAGGCTTTGGCGCCCGGTGAAAATAGAGTTACATCTACTACTCAGCTCTGGGTAATTCCCGGAAAGGATATTCTCGGGGATGGTTTGATTATTGAAATACCTGGATTTAAAGTAGATTTACTGTCGCCACAAACTCATGAGAGTTTTGGTGCAAATCAACAGATAGAAATTAAATCCAATATCGTGATGATGTGTGGTTGTCCGATTACAAAAGGAGGAATGTGGGATGCCGATAAATATGAAGTGAAAGCAGTAATTTCCAAAGATGGGAAAGAAGAAAAAAGCTTAGATTTGAAGGTTTTGAAGCAGGCAAGTACGTTTTTTGGTATGGTAAATCTGGAGCCCGGTAATTATGAAATTTTAGTGTATGCTTTTGATCCTGTGTCTGGAAATACCGGATTGGATAGAACCAACATTATAGTTAAGTAAAAAACCTGACTATTATCATTCTTCAATTAAATTTCCTTCTTTCCCTTAAACTATCCGCTCCGGTTTCAATAAACCTAATTGCTCTATAGTTTTCAAAACCCCATTTTCATTATTGTCAAAACGAGTAATATAATTGCTGGCATTTATAATTTCCGGGTGTGCATTCTTCATAGCATAACTATAGGTAGCATTTTTCATCATCTCTATATCATTGAGATAATCTCCAAATACGAGGGTTTCATCCGGTGAAATGTTCAGTTCCTTCTGAATTCCTCTTATTGCGTTGCCCTTATTAGCGGAAAGGGAGGTAATATCAAGAAATATTTCAGCGGCAATAGCAACCTTAAATTCGTTATTAAATTCTTTAAAAGAATGGTAACTATTTGCTTCAACACCTTTATAATCACAAATAGTAACCTTTAAAATAGTGTCCTTTACCAATTGGAGATCCTCAACCACTTCAAGTCTTTGATAGAACTGCTGGATATCTTTTATAAATTTTTCATCATTGCTTTCTACATAAGCTGAATCTTTTCCGCAGAGTACAAGGTGAACACCTTCCAATTTTCGACCAATTTCAATAAATTTCATCGCTGAATTAGGGTCTAAGGAATTGACATATAACTCCTTTCCTTTGTGGACTACAAGAGTACCGTTTTCAGCAAAAAACAACATTCTGTCCTTAATCCTATCAAATTTTGATTCCAGATTGTAATATTGACGACCGCTAGCCACTGAAAACAGAATTCCTTTTTTGAAAAGCAAATCCTCTATTTCCCAAAAATCGGGATGGATCTCATGCTTATCATTTAGCAAAGTGCCATCCATATCGGTAACGATCAATTTTATCATTTCTTGAAATTTAAGATTGCGAAGGTAATAGAATCTAATTTCGGAAAATGATGTAAAGGATCAATTTTAAATGTAAGCTTATCAGCCTTCACTATACCTCAGGATTGGTTTAATTATGAAATTACTAAAATTCAATTAATAATTAAGCTATAGGAATCGGAATTTTCGATTCCTAAACTCTGTGAGTCCAATCCAATAAAATTTCAAAAATAGCCTTGACATTCGCTAATTTTTCTCTGCGGACTAAACTGTTTTCGGTTTTATAAAGTCCCGAAGTAGCAGGAAAACCGATATAATTTAAGCCTAAATTTTGTGCTATAAAAAGGGTTCGGGGTAAATGAAACATTTGGGTAACTACAATCGCCTCAGGAATATCAAAAACTTTACTGGAACGGTACATACTGTCAAAGGTGTCAAGACCTGCAGGATCAATAAAGATAATGGATTCAGGTACACAACGGTCCAGCAAATAGTTACGCATAGCGCTAACCTCATCATAATCATCGGTACGATTATCTCCGCTCAATAAAAAGCGTTTTACCTTAGCATTATTGTATAGGTTTAAAGCAGTATCTACTCGGTCCTGAAGAATTGGGGAGAGTTTCCCATCAGAATGCACACTTGCACCCAACACTATTACTGTATTTGTTGCCGGGAGATTTTCAATATTCTTATAAATATTTGAAACAGTTACCTGTTGAATATAAAGACTAATTCCCCAAATAAACAAAATTCCTAGTGCAAATAAAATTAAGATAAACCTAATAAATTTTTTTAGTCTGTTCATCTTTATTTTAATCTGCTCTGATAATAACGAGTATTGTATAATCGTAGTATTTTAAGTATAGGAGAACTCTTTATATAATTCATTAAAAGGAATTAGGTATTGGAAAAATCTATTTGGGAAATTCCAACTTGATTAAAGTATTACTTAAATTTGTACTGCAAAATAAGCAAAAAAGTTAGAATGAAAAATATTGAAGCGCTTCAATGGCGATATGCCACTAAAAAGTTTGACAACGCGAAAATACTTCCTCAGGAAAAAATTGAAGTACTCAAGAATGCCTTTAATTTGACTGCCACCTCCTATGGATTACAGCCCATAAAACTGGTTGTTATTCACAATAAGGAAATGCAGCAAAAATTGGTAAATTTTTCAATGAATCAAAAGCAAATAGGCACTGCTTCTCATGTTCTTTTACTATGTATAGAGAGGAAGATTGACAAAAAATTTATAGAAAACTATTTTAATCAGGTTCATAAAATAAGAGCAACTCCGGAAGAAATACTTAATCCTTATAAAAATTTTCTTATAAATGATTTTGAAAACAAGCAGGTAGATGAAATTCATGCTTGGGCTACAAATCAGGCCTTTTTGGCTCTGGGAACTTTAATGACAGTTTGCGCTATTGAAGGAATTGATTCCTGCCCGATGGAGGGTTTTGAACCAGAAAAATACGATGAATGTTTGGGGCTGGAAGAAATGAATTTGAAATCGGTATTGGTGATGCCAATTGGTTACAGGGCCGCAGATGATATGTTTTCGGAATTTAAGAAAGTTCGCAGACCACTTTCAGATGTAATCATAGAGTTATAAGATAATTTTCACAACCTCTTAATTGCGATTTTCCATTCCATATTAAATCCTGGAAAGTGAAATCTAGTAATTCACGTATTTGGTAATTTCCAATCCGTATCCTATCATTCCTACCCGTTTTGTTTGTTGGGAATTTGAAAGCAATTTTATTTTGTGAATTTCAAGATCGTGCAATATTTGGGCACCTATTCCAAAATCCCTGGTGTCCATAACTATAGGAGGAGCCTTAACTTCTCCTTCTTTTTGCAAATCCTTTAATTCACTTAATCTGTTCAACAAATTTAGGGATTGATTTATCGGATTAATAAAGACAATTGCTCCGCGACCTTCATCATTGATAGCCCTAAACATGTCGTCTAATTTTTTATCGGCATTATTGGTAAGGGTGCCAAGGATATCATTATTTATCAATGTTGAATTTACGCGAACCAGAATTTCTTCCTCAGAGGTCCACTCTCCTTTAGAGAGGGCGATATGAACCTGGTGGTTGGTGGTTTGTTTATAAGCTCTCAATCTAAATGTGCCGAATCTAGTTTTGACATCAAAATCCTCCTTCTTCTGAATAAGAGAATCGTGCTGCATTCTATAGGCAATCAGATCTTCAATAGAAACAACCTTCAGGTTAAATTTATTGGCAACATCTATCAGTTGAGGTAGCCGGGCCATTGAACCGTTTTCGTTCATGATCTCAACAATTACTCCGGCAGGTTGAAATCCCGCCAAGCGGGCAAAATCGATCGCGGCTTCAGTGTGTCCAGTTCTTCTAAGAACTCCACCTTCTTTCGCCTTTAGTGGAAATATATGACCTGGCCTGGTCAAATCAAATGATCGCGTTTCGGGATCTATTAAGGCCTTAATGGTCTTTGCTCGGTCTGATGCTGAGATTCCCGTTGTTACGCCATTTCCTCTCAGGTCCACAGAAATTGTAAAACCTGTCTCCATAGGATCTGTGCTGTTCCCAACCATCATATCCAGTTTCAATTCTTTACAACGTTCTTCAGTAATAGGGGCACAAATTAATCCCCGACCGTGGGTAGCCATAAAATTTATCATTTCTGGGGTTACTTTTTCAGCCGCGGCAAGAAAGTCCCCTTCATTTTCACGATCTATATCATCTACCACAATTATAATCTTCCCTTCCCGAATATCATCGATGGCTTCCTGAATGGTATTTAGTGTTAAAGACTTTTTATTTTGAAGAATTTGAGACATAACGTAATTTCTATTTCAGGCTGCAAAGATATTTAATCTATTCCGTTTACTTCCGGAAGATGCCTAATTTTTTGACAAGTTTGTTGAAGGGTTCAATAAAATTGCCGAATGATAGCAGACCTTGATCGGTGGTTGCGCGGTAAGTAAAGAAAACTCCCAAGGGCAACATAATCAATGTGGAAAACCAGGTAGCCAGAAAAGGGCTTATTTGACCTTCTTCAGCACTATTTTTTGCAAAAATTCCTATAAAATGATAGGTCAGAAAAATTAAAATAGCAATTACCATTGGTAATCCCATTCCCCCTTTTCTAATAATTGCTCCAAGGGGAGCGCCTACAAAAAATAAAATGATACAAGCTACACCTAGCGCATACTTTTCATGAAGTGCAATTTCAAATTTATTGAGTTGTTTCAAATTGTTTTTAAATTCACCTTCTTTCACCCTAATATTGGAAATGCTGGCGTTTACCATACCCAAAGAAAGATTTACAACTTGTAAGGCTTGGTCAGTATCATAAAGTTCCAGTATTGAAGATTCAAAAGTCTTTAGGCTATCTGCCGGAGTAAAGTTAGCAGCAAATAAAGTAGCTCCCGTGCGACGATATATAACATCCGCAAATTTATCTAACTCCTCATTATAAGAAGTAGAAAGTGAATCAATGCTCTCGTTCAATTCGGAGGCTTTTAACATGCCTTGGGAATTCCGATAGTTTTCATCGTCCAGATCGACATTATTGAAATTTGAAATGTCAATATTAATCACATATTCTTTAAAAGCACTTTTTGTAAAAGGTTTATTGGCTCGTTTTGCTGGATTTTTTTGCTGAATTTCATCATAATAATTTCCGTCATTTAAGATAAGAGATAAAATATCAGAATTAGTGCTTCCAACAAGTTCACCTTTTTTGGCCTTAATTACGGTATAATTTCCTCCTCGAACTGATTTCTGATGAATGATCACATCATCCAAATATTGATCATTATTTCCCGATTTTTTGTTAACCTTAATGTTGAAATTGCCAACGTCGTTAAAGATTCCTTCAGTAATAGCCATTGCTGGCTTTAACTTGGCAATATTTTTTCGAAGATTAATCGACTTAAACTCTGCTGCGGGAATAACGTTATTTGCAAAAAAGAAGGCGATTAAACTAATAAATACTATAAAAAAGGTAAGACTTCGCATTGCGCGTTGCAATGAAATACCGGCCGATTTCATCGCGGCGAATTCATAATTTTCAGCAAAACTTCCAAAGGTCATGATGGAGGTAAGCAGTATGGTTAAGGGAAGAACCAGAGGTACCAGTTTTGGGGAAAAATAGAGTAAGAATTTAAATATAATCCCTACATCCAGATCTTTTCCCGCAAGTTCACCTATGTAAAGCCAAATAGTTTGGAGTACAAAGATGAACATCAGAATAATAAAAACAGAAAAAAATGTTTTTAAGTAACTTACTAGTATATATCTGTCTAATATCCTCAATTTAATCTAAACGATTGATGTAAAAATCCTTGTATCTGTCTTCATTAAAACTAAAAAGGTTTTTAGCCAAAGGTTGATTGGTTTTAAAACTCTTTATCGTAATAGTTATTTTGGTACCGTTGTCCTGGGTTTGAATAAGATTGTAAATATGCTTGGTCTGACTATCTATTCCCAACAAAATGTTTTTCACATCGGCATTGCTATCTATGGGAGTCAGTTTAATATACTGAATTTTTCGACCCTTAATATCTTGTGTAATATCCCAGTTATAAGTGTAACCGTCCTGATAAAAAGTCAACATTTTTGAAGGGGTAATATTATTGTCATCCTCGGCTACATAATTCGAAATATTGATTTCCTGATCCTCCGGAATAATAGTATAAATTTTTTCACCATCAAAAATTTGGGTAGTTCCCATAAGGTTAAGAACATATTTATTACCATTTATACTTACATCCCCGCGGGTTTCCTGATTCATGTTTTCCGCAATATTTTCCAGCGAATATTTAAAATCAATCACCATATTATCATAGGATTTAACTTTAGAAGAAACTTCACTTAACAGGGTTTTGGCCTTTGTAACATCCTGAGCTTTTACCGATAAAATGCTCAAAATGGCAAACATTAAAATAATTATATTTTTCATCATTTATTTTTTAATTATCATTCAATAGTTTATCAAGTGAGGCGAAATCTGTAATCAAAACCTGTCTGGCTTTGCTTCCTTCAAAAGGTCCTACTATTCCCGCAGCTTCCAATTGATCAATAATTCGACCGGCCCGATTATAGCCCAATTTAAGTTTTCGTTGAAGTAAGGATGCTGAACCTTGCTGAGCTGTTATAATAACTTCGGCAGCTTCCCGGAACAGTTTATCACGCTCGCTCACATCAATATCAAGACTTGTGCCATTCTCCTCACCGTCGTATTCAGGCAAAAGATGGGCATCCGGATAGGCTTTCTGAGAGCCAATAAATTCAGTGACTCGTTCCACTTCCGGGGTATCCACAAAAGCACATTGTAGCCGGATCAAATCATTTCCCTGAGTATATAGCATATCACCACGACCAATAAGTTGGTCGGCTCCTTGACTGTCTAAAATTGTTCGTGAATCTATTTTTGAAGTTACCCTAAAGGCTATTCTAGCCGGGAAGTTAGCTTTTATGATTCCGGTGATTACATTCACAGATGGGCGTTGAGTTGCGATTATTAGATGGATTCCAATTGCCCGGGCTAGTTGCGCTAAACGCGCAATAGGGGTTTCCACTTCTTTCCCAGTAGTCATGATTAAATCGGCAAATTCATCTATCACCAAAACAATATATGGCAGGAATTTGTGGCCGTTTTCAGGGTTTAATTTCCGAGCTTTGAACTTGACATTATATTCCTTGATATTTCGCACCATAGCATCTTTCAAAAGCGTATAGCGATCGTCCATCTCGATACACAGCGAATTCAAAGTGTTAATTACCTTGGTGTTATCTGTGATAATAGCATCATCGGTATTGGGTAATTTTGCCAGGTAGTGGCGTTCGATTTTATTAAAAAGTGTTAATTCTACTTTTTTAGGATCTACAAGTACAAATTTCACTTCTGCAGGATGTTTACAATAAAGAAGAGAGGTGAGGATGGCATTTAGGCCTACAGATTTTCCCTGCCCCGTGGCACCTGCCAGCAGTAAGTGTGGCATTTTAGCAAGATCTACAACAAAGGTTTCATTGGAAATTGTTTTTCCCAATGCTAATGGCAATTCCATTTCAGCATTCTGGAATTTTTGCGAAGCAATCACAGAACGCATTGAAACGATGGTCGCATTTTTATTTGGAACTTCAATTCCTATGGTTCCTTTTCCTGGAATAGGAGCGATAATCCGAATTCCGAGTGCAGAAAGTGAAAGTGCAATATCATCTTCCAGGTTCTTGATCTTTGAAATCCTGATTCCGGCTTCGGGTATAATTTCATATAAAGTAACCGTAGGTCCAACAGTTGCCTTTATTTGGGCAATTTCAATCTTATAATTTTTTAAAGTTGAAACTATATTGTTTTTATTTTCCTCAAGTTCCTGTTGATCGACGGTAATTCCTCCACCATTGAGATTGTAATCTTTCAACAAGTCTATGGTTGGCCATTTGTAATTTTTCAATTCCAAGGTTTGATCAAATTCCCCAAAATCATTAACCAATTTTTTGCTGAGTGAATCATCCACTTCTTCCTCCTCAGCTGTTTTTACTTCCATTTGTACATCTTCATCTGCAACGGCTGCAGTTTGTACTATTTTTTCTTTTTCTGCTGAATTGGTTTTGTCTTCAATGGAAGATTTAGCTTTAGAAACTGTTTCTTCTTCATTCAAGGTTTTGCTCACCCAATCCTTTTCTTCCGAAGTAATTGGTGAAGCAGTGCGTGAGTTCTTAAAATCATCTTGGAATTCTTTATTCTTCGTCTTGAAATAATCCCCAATCATTTCGGGCGTTATTTTTAATCTAATCGAAAAATAGGCTATAAATAGAAAAGTGAGGAGAAGAATTGTTCCGGTAAATCCAATGAAGTCCTGTAAATAATCATTAAGTTCAAAGCCGACCCGGCCACCCAACAATGAATATTTTTCCGTAAAGAAACCAAAAAATACGGCCCACCAAAGCATCATTAAAATTCCCCAAAACCAATATTTAAAAAGGTTTTTAGATTTGAAATTAAAAAACATATAAATTCCGGAGACGGTAATAAGTGCGACCAAAATAAATGCTGCCAGACCAAAACCATTAAATATAAAAAAATTACTTAAGCTGGCGCCAAACTTGCTTAGCCAGTTTTTTGTTACTATATCCCGGTTTCCAAGCTCATGAAGTGTACTTTGATCAGCTTGCCAATTAAATAAAAATGATACAAAGGCAATAATCAAGGCAACACCCAATAACATCAAAAAGCTACCAAAAACCACTTTCTGTTGCCGGGTTAATTTAAAGCCCTTTTTTTTGATCTTGGAGCTGGTTTTTTTTGCTGGGGCTTTTTTACTTGCCATAAATACTAAGGGGAATTTTTGCAAAAATACAAATAAGCATCTGTCTAAAATAGAGAAAAGAAAATCAATATCAACAAAGATTTGTATTTGCTTTAATTTATCTCAGTTTAACGGTTTATTTTTTCAAATATTCTAAATGCCGAGAGACTATTTTAGAATGCTATATTTCAAAAAAGAAACCCTGAATATTTAAAAATACTTAGGGTTTATAAAAATAATTTGGATTTTTCTTTCTTAAAAATATTGTTTTACCACTTAAATTCTGGAAAAATATGTGGAATATAAATAAATGCGGCCATTATTATTGCGGTGAAAGCAGCAAAAAGTACGGCCCCTGCTGCAACATCCTTGATATATCCTATTTTATTATGGAAGTTGGGATGAACAAAATCAGAAATTCCTTCAATGGCTGTGTTCAAGCCTTCCGTACTCAATACCAAACCAATGGATATAACTTGAAACATCCATTCTGTTTTAGAAATTTCAAAATAAAGTCCCGCAATTGTAATTAGTATTGAAACTATTACCTGAACCTGAATCGCATGTTCACTTTTGATTAATATGAAGGCCCCTTTTAATGCATAGCCGCCCCCTCTTATGCGTTTTCCAATATAACTGTTCCTCATTACAGCAACACTTTTAGTGCAGCCAAATAATCAGGTTCCTGTGAAATATCCGGAACTTGTTGAGTATGGAGTACTTTCCCTTCTTCATCTAGTACAATAACTACCCTGGAAAGTAACCCGGTCATTACTCCGTCTATCATTTCTACTCCATAATCCTTTCCAAAATCACCTTGTCTGAAATCTGATAAGTTGGTAATATTCGCCAATCCTTCATCAGATACGAATCTTTTTTGTGCATAGGGCAAGTCCCGGGAAATACAAAGCACTATGGTATTGTTTAATTTTGTGGCCCTTTCGTTAAAATTTCGAACTGAAGTAGCGCAAACATTGGTATCAATACTCGGAAAAATATTCATTATTATTCTTTTCCCTTTAAAATCGTTTAAAGTTGCTATTGATAAATCTGTGCGAACCAATTCAAAATGTGGTGCTTTTTCACCATATTCCGGAAGGCTACCGTAGGTATTTATTTTTTTATCTTTTAACGTTATTTGTGACATGAGATTAGATTTTTTTCTTTCAGTTAGCCAAATTTAAGGTTTAAGAAATGAGGATTTACCAAATTTATCATAAAACAAAAGAAGCTGTTTTATTAAAAACAGCTTCTTAAAGGAATTATTTATCAGGTTTTATCGATCTATTGAACCGATTACCTTTTTTGCAAAATTATTGGCGGCATCCATTTCGGAAGCTCCGTCCTTAATCATTTTATGCACTTCTACGGCGCCGCATAAATTTGTGATCAGTTCTCCAATCACATCCATTTCGTCTTCGGAAACTGAACGATGTTCAGTAAAACTTTCCAAAACCTCAATAGTATGTTGCAATTTTTCGGAGTCGTTGTTGCGCTGCAAATGTCTAATTACTGGTAACTTCATCTACTAAATTTTTTAACAATTCAAATTTATTGGTTTGAACCTGATTAACAAAACTTCCATTTTTGAAGGTTGCAAAAGTTGGCAGGTTATCCACATTTGCCATTTTGCGCGATTCCGGATACTTTTCAGCATCCACCATCATAAAGATTGCCTGCGTATTTTCCCCCGCCAATTTTTTGAATTTTGGTTTCATCAATCTGCAATTTCCACACCATCCGGCCATGTATTGAACCACCACAATGTCATTCTCTGCAACAATTTCGCTTAAATTATCTTTTTCTAAATCTTTAGCCATAATATATATTTTAGTTTAAACTCAAATAAGAGGCCACTCCATCGCGGTCAGCAGTCATTGCTTCTTTTCCTTCTTCCCAGTTTGCCGGACAAACTTCCCCATTTTTTTGTACGTGAGTATAAGCATCAATCAATCGTATAAATTCCTTTACATTCCTTCCAAGTGGCATATCATTCACAGCTTCGTGAAAAACTTTACCATCTTCATCAATAAGGTAGGTGGCACGATAAGTCACGTTATCCCCATCTACGGTTAGTGCTCCGGTTTCTTCATCGTATTGTTCATTGGTAATATCGAGGATTCCCAATTGAGAACTAAGGTTTCTATTGGAATCGGAAAGAATTGGATATGTTACTCCTTCAATTCCACCGTTATCTTTTGGGGTGCTCAACCAGGCAAAGTGAACTTCAGCGGTATCACAAGATGCTCCAACTACCATTACATTTCTTTTTTCAAAATCTTGTAAAGCTTCTTGAAATGCATGTAATTCTGTAGGACATACAAAGGTGAAATCTTTTGGGTACCAAAACAGAAGTACTTTTTTCTTGTTCTTTTGGGCTTCCTCAAGAATATTTAACTTGAAGGTATCACCCATTTCATTCATTGCATTTACACTTATATTTGGAAATTTTTTACCTACTATTGACATATATTATTATTTAAATTGTTATTGAATTTTCTATTGCAAAAATAGGCAAACTCATCTCTAACAGGAGAGAAAGAAATTTTAATTTCTTATCCTTTAATAGAGTTTGATTATGACAGATTAAAAGTTCAATAAGATTAATCTATACTAATAAGTATTTTGATCTATTCCCTGAATATTATGCGTTCTTAGAGGAAAGCATCCTAATTTTTATACTTAACGCAGCAAAGAGCAATGTCATGAAAGGACTTAAATAATTGAAGAAGGCATAGCCTATATATGAAAGGGTTGGCACTCCCAACACGCCGCTGTGATAAGCTCCGCAAGTATTCCAAGGGACTAAAACGGAGGTCACCGTTCCTGAATCTTCCAGGGTTCTACTCAAATTTTCTGGAGCAAGTCCTTTATCTTTGTATGCTTTGGCAAACATTTTTCCCGGTACAACAATAGCAAGATATTGATCGGATGCGGTGGCGTTCAATGCCAGACAGCTAAAAACTGTACTTGCGAATAATCCAAAAGTGGTATGAAACATATTTAATAAAGCAGTACTAATTCTTGATAAAGCTCCAATAGCTTCCATTATTCCCCCAAATACCATAGCGCAAATAATCAGCCATATAGTTCCCAGCATTCCCGCCATTCCTCCTGAGGAAAACAAATCGTTTAATTTTACATCGTCTGTGATAATGGATGTATTTACAGTAATGGCCTGCATAATTCCCTTGTATCCACTTATAAAATCTAAACTTTCTGTTCCGGCAATTTGGGCGACAATTCCCGGTTGAAAAATCAAGGCAGCGATTGCTCCCATAAGTGTTCCTGCTAATAAAGCAATTAATGGAGATGTTTTTTTAATGATTAAAAAGATTACAATGCCGGGAACTAAAAATAGCCAGGGAGTAATTGTGAAAGTTGATTCTATAGAGTTTAATATCGCTGAAGTATCTGTAGTTCCGGAAACATCCAAATTGAGTCCAATTATGACAAATATTAGCAAGGTGATTGTAATGGTAGGAACAGTAGTTATCATCATATACCGAATATGTGTAAAGAGATCGGTACCGGCCATAGCCGCCGCCAGATTTGTAGTGTCACTTAAAGGAGATATTTTGTCACCAAAATAAGCGCCGGAAAGAATAGCTCCTGCAGTCATTCCCACAGAAATTCCGAGTGCTTGGGCTATTCCTATAAGTGCGATGCCTACAGTTGCCGAAGTGGTCCAGCTGCTACCAGTTGCAACTGAGATTATTGAACAAATAATCACGCAAGCCGGTAAAAATATAGTCGGATTTAAAATTTGAAGACCATAGTAAATCATGGTTGGAATAATACCGCTTATAAGCCATGTTCCGGCCAAAGCTCCAACCATTAGTAAGATTAAAATTGCCCCTGCTGTACTTTGAATATTCCTGGCGACTTCATCCATCATTTTTTCAAAATCTACTTTGTTGAAGAATCCTACAATCGCAGCAACAGCACCTCCCAATAACATTATAAACTGGTTGGAACCACTCAATGCGTCATCTCCAAACACATAAACATTAAATGCCAGCATAACAATTAATGCAAAAACAGGAATAAGTGCCTCCCAAATATTTAATTCTTTGTTTTCTATAATTGGATCGTTTTCGGGGATTTTAGTATTGCCTTCCATTCAGTTCAATTTTTTTGGGAGGGTAATGTTACGATTTTAAGGCATAATTTGCAACCTTTATTCCGCGGGCAATGCGCAATTATCTAATATAAAAAGTTTAATTCCTTTAGGAATAATTTGATGTATTGCTGTTTAAATGATTTGTAAACAGGGAGTTTAATAGATATTGTGGATTTTTTGAGAATCCTAAATAACAATACTAATTATTTTTTAAAAAATATATTTTGGAAGGTTCAAGTGAATCAGTAATCTTAATAAATCTCAAACAAATTTAAAAATAAAGGGAGGAGTTTGTAAAACAAATTCCTCCCTTTAAATAAGATTTTAATAATGGTTTTTTTATTCCTTTCCATTTAAGGAATATAACTAAGCCATTTCAGATTTTAATAAACCAACCTCATGCATACACTCTCTCATAATCTCATAAGTGCGTTCAATATCGTTATCCAAACCAATCGAAAAACGGATCAGTCCATCCGTAAGACCCATTTCCTTTTGTTCTTCTTCAGGAACTTCAGAAGAAGTGGAAGTTCCCGGAGAACTGAAAAGAGTTTTATAAAAGCCTAAACTCACCGCTAAATACCCAAGGTTTCGTTTCTGCATTAATTCCATCAATTCGTTAGCTTTATCTAAAGAACCAACATCGATTGTCATCATTCCCCCAAATCCATATTCCGGGTTCATCATTTTTTTATATAATTTGTGGCTAGGGTGGGAGGCAAGTCCGGGATAAACGGTCCTAAACCCATCGGCTTCAAATTTATTAGCCAGAAACATAGCATTTTTACTATGCTGTTGGATCCTGATATGAAGAGTCCTCATATTTTTAAGAACAGAAGCTGCCCTTAAACTATCCATTGTTGGACCTAAAAGCATATTGGCTCCGTCAATTACACTTCGCAGCGAATTAATGAAATCCTGGCTTCCACAAGTAACTCCGCCAACCGTGTCGCTGCTACCATTGATAAATTTGGTCAAAGAATGGATCACCACATCCGCACCAAGTTCTGTTGGGGTGATCGCAAGTGGAGAAAACGTATTATCTACTATTAATGTAAGTCCGTGTTTTTTAGCGATTTTTGATAAACCTGCAATATCCGCAACTTCAAGCAATGGATTGCTCACAGATTCGCAATACAATACTTTTGTGTTTTTTGTAATAGCTGCTTCCACAACTTCAAGTTGGGTAATATCTACAAATGTTGTATCAATATTTAACCTCGGAGCGAAATTCTTCAGAAAAGCATAAGTTCCTCCATAAATTGTTCTGCTTGAAACAATATGATCCCCGGCTTTACAAAGCTGCAAAAGGGCTCCTGTAATTGCTCCCATTCCTGAGGCCGCAACGTTTGCGGTTTCTGTGCCTTCCATGGCTGCAAGCGCTTCCCCTAAATATAGGTTAGAAGGAGAGGAATGCCTGGAATAAAGATAGCAACCATCTGCATTTCCTTCAAAGGTGTCTAACATAGTCTTTGCTGAAAGAAAAGTATAGGTTGAAGAATCGGAAATTGAGGGGTTGACACCTCCATTTTCTCCGAAATATTGTAGATCCTGAATCTGATTTGCTGGTTTGTATTTCATAAGTATGTATTTATGTTTCTTATAGGTCTGATGCAATTCGCATATTTTGAAGGAATTTTCACCACATTATCGATATGCTAATTTCACAATTACTTTTTATTTGAATATATCCAAATTTAAAGAATTATGGAATGAATATCAATAGATGTGCTATTTATTGGAAAATAAATCTATTAAAATCATTTTACGATGATAATTAATCTAATTTTATCACTTTAACTAATCATCCACCGAAAATTTTTCAGAAAATGAAACTGGGACAAAAGCTCAATCATTTAAATCTGGTATTAATAAAATAGTCCTTAAGCATGTGAAGAAAACACTTTTACAACATAGGATCTTTTGAAAAGTATATAAAAAACAACTTCAAATTATAAATAGATGAAATTAGACGACATCGATAAAAAAATCCTTCAGAATCTTCAGCAGGATAGTAAAAAAACAAATAAAGAACTCTCCAATTTATTGCATTTATCTGTAACAGCCATTTATGAGCGCATTAAAAGACTAGAGAGGAATAAGGTGATTTCCAGATATGTAGCGCTTGTAAAACCTAACAATGTGGATAAATCCTTTATGGTGTTTTGTCAAATAAAACTTATTCAACATACCAAGGAATACATCATTAAATTTGAAGCGGAGGTTATCAAACTTTCGGAAGTGCTAGAATGTTACCATGTAAGCGGGGAATATGATTATATTCTAAAAATCCTGGTCAAGGATATGGAAGCTTACAGGGAATTTATGCTGACAAAACTTACTAACCTGGAACACATTGGAAGTACTCAAAGTACATTTATAATTACTCCGGTTAAAAGTACCACAGCTATTGAATTGTAATCCCTTAAATTATAGAAAAACCCAATTCTGTCGAATTTGTCTTTGAATAGATTAATTGTACTTTTGTTTCTCTTTTGGAAAAAAATATAAAAACATATTTATGAGTATATATGATGTTGTAATAATTGGATCCGGGCCCGGTGGATATGTAGCAGCAATACGCTGCGCACAATTGGGAATGAAAACCGCAATTATTGAAAAGTATTCAACTTTAGGAGGAACCTGTTTAAACGTGGGCTGTATCCCAAGTAAAGCTTTATTGGATTCTTCGCACCATTATGACGATGCTATAAAACACTTTAAAGAGCACGGAATTGAAATTTCAGGTGAGGTGAAAGTGAATCTGGAACAAATGATGAGCAGAAAATCTTCTGTGGTAAGTCAAACCTGTGATGGTGTTAAGTTTTTAATGGACAAAAATAAAATCGATGTTTATACCGGAGTCGGATCTTTTAAAGATGCCACTCATATTAATATTGATAAAACTGAAGGTGGAAAAGAGACCATCGAAACAAAAAATGTTATTATTGCTACAGGTTCCAAACCTGCAAACCTTCCTTTTATAAAACTTGATAAGGAAAGAGTGATCACTTCTACCGAAGCTTTAACTCTAAAGGAGATTCCGAAACATCTTGTAGTGATTGGCGGCGGAGTAATTGGACTGGAATTAGGTCAGGTTTATAACCGACTTGGAGCAGAAGTTATTGTGGTTGAATTTATGGACAGAATTATTCCTACAATGGATTCAGCCCTTTCAAAAGAACTCAATAAAGTTCTTAAAAAACAGGGAATGAAGATCAATGTAAGCCACAAGGTGAAGTCGGTGGAAAGAAATGGAGATAAAGTAATTATTAAGGCCGATGACAAAAAAGGAAAAGAAGTAGAATTTAAGGCAGATTATTGCCTGGTTTCCGTAGGTAGAAAACCCTTTACAGATGGTTTAAATGCCGATGCTGCCGGAGTTGAAATAGGGGAGCGCGGAATGATCACCGTGAATGAACATTTGCAGACCAATGTGAAGAACATTTACGCTATTGGGGATGTTGTTCGCGGAGCAATGTTGGCTCATAAAGCTGAAGAAGAAGGAACTTTTGTTGCTGAGGTAATTGCAGGACAGAAACCACATATAGATTACAATTTAATTCCAGGAGTTGTTTACACCTGGCCCGAAGTTTCTGCGGTAGGAAAAACCGAAGAAGAGCTTAAGGAAGCAGGGATAGAATATAAAGAAGGGAAATTCCCGATGCGTGCTTTAGGACGATCCAGAGCGAGT